>Ga0194124_10000023_pt1 | contig 228427 bp, 188 predicted proteins | sample TA2KigCas0mmetaG_FD_148605 | JGI IMG/M metagenome (GOLD analysis project Ga0194124, IMG submission 148605) | Freshwater microbial communities from Lake Tanganyika, Tanzania - TA2015031 Kigoma Deep Cast 0m | ecosystem: Environmental > Aquatic > Freshwater > Lake | place: Tanzania: Lake...
ACGGTGGAGTCGACCGGTCCCGTGCACGAAATCGACGGTCGAGGACTACACGTCACACCCGGCCTCATCGACGCCCACAGCCACTCGATGATCGTAGGGGGCGTGAACGAGGGAAGCCTTCCAAGCAGCGCGATGGTGCGGATCGGCGACGTGGTGAACTCAGAGACCCCGAACATCCACCAGCAGCTCGCGGGCGGACTCACCCTCGCGAATCTCCTGCACGGCTCGGCCAATCCCATTGGAGGCCAGAACCAGGTCATCAAGCTGCGTTCGGGGGCCTCTCCCGAAGGACTCAAGTTCACCAACGCCCCGGTAGGCATCAAGTTCGCCCTCGGCGAGAACGTCAAACAGGCCAACTGGGGGGACAAGTTCACCACCCGGTTCCCCCAGACCCGCATGGGCGTGCCCACCTTCATCGGCAACCGCTTCACCGCCGCCCAGCAGTACGCCGCGACGTGGAAGTCCTGGCGCGACGGCGGCCGGACGGGACCCGCACCCCGACACGACCTCGAGCTGGAGGCCATCGTCGAGATCCTCGAGGGCACGCGGCTGATCCACTGCCACAGCTACCGACAGGACGAGATCCTGGCCTTCCTGCGCCTGATGGAGTCGTTCGGCGTCCGGGTCGCAACCCTCCAGCACATCCTCGAGGGCTACAAGGTGGCCGACGAGATTGCGCGCCACGGTGCCGGGGCCAGCGCGTTCGCCGACTGGTGGGCCTACAAGTACGAGGTGATCGACGCCATCCCCTACGCGGGCGCCCTGATGCAGGACCGCGGGGTGGTGGTGAGCTTCAACTCCGACTCCAGCGACCACGCCCGGCGCCTCAACTTCGAGGCCGCCAAGGGGATCAAATACGGCGGGATGTCGCGCGAGGCCGCCCTCAACCTCGTGACCCTCAACCCCGCCAAGCAGCTGCGGATCGACCGTTGGGTGGGATCCCTTGAATCGGGTAAGGATGCGGACTTCGTGGTCTGGTCGGGCGATCCGCTCGACTCCTCGAGCGTCTGCCTGCAGACGTGGATCGAGGGTCGACAGTACTTCAGCCGTTCCCGGGAATCCGAACGCGCGGCCTCCCTCCAGCGCGAGCGCGAGGGGCTGCTGGCCAAGGCGCGGCGGTTGTCCGGCGACGGGGGATCCGATGGAGCCAGCCCCGGCGCCCGGGAGAAGTTCTTCCGCCGAGCCCTCGAGCAGGCCCGTCACCTCGGCGTCGAGAACTGCCAAGACTGCCTCCTGCCCCGCAACCCCTGAACCCGACAAGGACCCGACCATGACCCTCCGCCCTGTCCTTCCCCTGCTCCCGCTGATCGGCTCGGCTCTCGTCGCCCTGGACACCTGCGCCGAGACTCTCCTCCTCCGGAACGCCACCCTCCACCCGATCACCGGTCCGGAGATCCCATCGGGACACCTTCTGGTGCGCGACGGCAGGATCGTCACGGTGGGCACCGGGACATCCACCCCGACCGCCGACACGACGATCGACCTGAAGGGGCATCATGTGTTCCCAGGCCTCATCGCCCCGACCACGGTTCTGGGGCTGCAGGAGATCGACGCCGTGCGGGCGACCCGGGACACCACCGAGAGCGGCGAGTACACGCCCGATGTGTATTCCTGGAAGGCGGTGAATCCCGATTCCGAACTGATCCCGGTGGCCCGGGCCAACGGCTACACCCATGCGCAGCCGATCCCGATCGGAGGGGTCGTGGGTGGCCACTCCGCGGCGATGACCCTGACGGGCTGGACGATCGAGGACATGGCATTCCGGCAGGACGTCGGTCTGCACGTGAACTGGCCGGAGTTCAGACTCGACACCACGCCGAAGGAGCGGGCCGCCGACAAGGACTCCTGGAAATCGCCGGAGGACCAGATCAAGGCCCGCGAAAAGCGCCTGCGCCAGATCGACGACTTCTTCACCGAGGCGGAGGCCTACGCCAAGGCCAAGGCGGCGAACGGTCCGGGGTTTGCGATCATCCCGGCCTGGGAGGCGGTGTTGCCGGTGGTGCGGAAGGAGGTGCCCCTGTTCCTGCACGTCAACGAGCAGCGGCAGATCCGCTCGGCCATCGAGTGGGCGGCCCGACGCCAGTACCGGGTGGTCCTCGCGGGGGGACGTGACGCCTGGCGGGTGGCCGACCTCCTCGCAACGCACAAGGTCCCAGTGGTCTACGAGCACGTCTTCACCGAGACCCTGCGCGACACCGAGCCCTACGATGTCCACTTCACCGCCCCGTCCATACTGGCGAAGGCCGGGGTGGAGGTGTCCTTTAGCGAGGGCACCGACCAGTTCGGGGCGTCGAACGTGCGGAACATCCCCTACGCCGCGGCCCAGGCCCGCGCGTTTGGGCTTCCGGTGCTGGAGGCGCATCGCGGTCTGACCCTGTATCCGGCCCGTGTGCTGGGGATCGCCGATCGTGTCGGGACGCTCGAACCCGGGAAGGACGCGACCTTCTTCGTGGTGGATGGCGACATCCTGGACCTCCGGGCGCATGTCGAGCGGATGTGGATCGCCGGCCGCGAAGTGTCGCTCGAGAGCCGCCACACCCGTCTCTACGACCGCTATCGCCAGCGTCCGCGGAAGTGAATTCGCCAAGGGCCGCTCATCCGCGCCCCAACGCCTTCGCGGCGATGTCGCGTCGGCACTGCATCCCCTCGAATCGGATCTCGTCGACCGCCGCGTAGGCCGCGTCCCGGGCGCCCTGGAGGGTCGACGCCCACGCCGTCACTCCCAGGACCCGGCCGCTGCTCGTCACCACCCGACCGTTCTTCAACGCCGTGCCGGCATGGAACACCTTCACGCCCGGCAACGCCGCCGCCCGGTCCAGGCCCTCGATCGGCAGGCCCTTTGGATACGACCCCGGATACCCCGGGCTCGCGGCCACCACGCAGACACTCGCGTTCGAGGACCACTTCAGGGTCATCCGATCCAGGGTGCCCTCCACGCTGGCGTTCAGGAGCTCCACGAGATCGTTCTCGAGGCGGGTCAGATACACCTGGGTTTCCGGATCCCCGAACCGGGCGTTGAACTCGAGGACCCTGGGGCCCTTTCGGGTCAGCATCACCCCGGGATACAGCAGCCCCCTGAAATCGATCCCCTCCGCCCGACACCCCGCAAGCCACGGCTCGAGGATCTGGCGTCCAACCGAGGCCAGCTCGGTGTCCGAGAGAAATGGCGCCGGGGAGTACGTGCCCATCCCGCCGGTGTTGAGACCCTGGTCGCCGTCGAGCGCCCGCTTGTGGTCCTGGGCGGTCGGGAACAACAGCGCGGTCTTTCCGTCGCACAGGGCATGCAGGGAGACCTCCATCCCTTCGAGCAGCTCCTGGATCACGACCCGCGACCCGGCCGCGCCAAAGGTGCGGTCGACCAGGATCTCGTCCAAGGCGCGATGGGCCTCGTCCACCGAGTGGGTCAGCAGCACCCCCTTGCCGAGGGCGAGGCCGTCGGCCTTCACCGCACAGCGTCCGCCGAGCGACTCACAGAACCGCCGGGCCTCCTGGACATCGGAGAACGTCCCGGCGCGGGCCGTGGGAATCCCATGGCGGGCCATGAAGTCCTGGGAGAAGACCTTCGAGGACTCGAACTGGGAGGCCTTGCGATTGGGACCCCAGATCCGGAAACCGTGTTCCTGGAAGAGGTCGACCACACCGAGCGCGAGCGGGTTGTCGGGACCGACGACGGTCAGGTCAGGTCGATGGTCCCGGGCACAGGCGAGGAGCGCCGGGAGGTCCTCGGCACCGATGGGGACATTGACGACCGGGGTTCCGTTGGCGGCCAGGGTCTCGCCGCAGGTCCCGGCGTTGCCCGGGGCGACCCAGAGGGCCGTGGTGTGCGGGGACTGCGCCAGCTTCCAGACCAGCGCGTGTTCACGACCGCCGGAGCCCAGGACGAGGACTTTCATCGCCCTTCAGCCAACCAGCGGCGTCCTCCCCGGTGCAACCGATTTCCCGAACGGCAGACGTCGGAGATCAGCCGCCGGCGAATGCCGGGATGATCGTGACCTCGTCACCCGGACGCAGCGTGGTGTTCTGCTCGTCGAGGAACCGGATGTCCTGGTCGTTCACGAAGACCAGCACCGAACCACGGATCCGGCCGTCCTCGCGGCACAGGCGTTCCCGGACACCGTGGAACCGGCCCTGCATCTGGTCGATGGCATCGGTCACGGTCTGGGCCGAGACATGCACCACGTCCTCGCCGCCGAAGAACCGGCGGAGGGTGGGCGGGATGGAGATGCGGATCATGGCAGGATCAGGCGTTGACCAGCTCCGCACCGTCGGCCACCCCGAGCGCCTCGAACTCGCGGAGGCTCGGGCGGATCTCACGGGTCTGTCCGACATGACCCACGACCGCGTCGAGGGTCTTGAGACCGTTGCCCGTGATGCAGAGCACGGCGCTGGAGTCGGCCGGGATCTTGCCCTGGGCGATGAGCTTCCTGGCGACCCCGACGGTCACACCGCCGGCCGTCTCGGCGAAGATGCCCTCGCACTCGGCCAGCAGCCGGATTCCCTCGCGGATGTCGTCGTCGGTCACGTCGTCACCCGACCCGCCGGTCTCCTTCATGACGCGCAGCGCGTAGAAGCCGTCGGCCGGGGTGCCGATGGCAAGGGACTTGGCGATGGTGTTGGGTTTCTGGGGCTTGAAGAAGTCGAGCCCCGCCTTCTGGGCCTGGGTGATCGGGTTGCACCCGGTGGCCTGGGCACCATGGATCTTCCACGGCGTCTTCGGAACGATCCCGAGCTTGGAGAACTCCTGGTAGCTCTTGTGGATCTTGGTGAGGAGGGACCCCGAGGCCATGCAGACGACGGTGTGTTCGGGGATCCGCCAGCCGAGCTGTTCCTGGATCTCGAAGCCCATGCTCTTGGAACCCTCGGCGTAGTAGGGGCGCATGTTCACGTTCACGAACGCCCAGCCGTACTTGCCGGCGATCTCGGCGCAGAGGCGGTTGACCTCGTCGTAGTGCCCTCGGATGCCAATGACATTCGCGCCATAGACCAGGGAGTTGACCACCTTGCCCTGCTCGAGGTCGTGCGGGATGAAGACGAAGCACTCGAGCCCGGCTGCGGCGGCGTTGGCGGCGACGGAGTTGGCGAGGTTGCCGGTGGAGGCGCAGGCGACGGTCTTGAAGCCGAGCTCGACGGAGCGGCTGAGGGCGACACTGACGACGCGGTCCTTGAACGAGAGGGTCGGGTAGTTGACGGCGTCGTTCTTCACCCAGAGCTCGCGGATGCCGAGACGCTTGGCGAGGCGGTCGGCCTTCACCAGCGGGGTGAATCCGACCTCGCGTCCGACCGTGGGCTCGCCCGCGACGGGGAGCAGCTCGCGGTAGCGCCACATCGTCTGCGGCCGACGCGCGATCACCTCGCGGGTGAGCTGCGTCTTGATGCGGTCGTAGTCATAGGCGACCTCGAGGGGGCCGAAGTCGAACTCGCACACATGGGTGGCGCCCAACGGATACTCGTGACCGCACTCACGGCACTTCAGCGCCTTCATGAATCCCTGATTCTCGCTCATAGGCATGATGTCCGGGCCCAGGCGCTCATCCCGAGGGGGATCGGGATCCATGGTCCGCGGTCCGGGCACAAAAAAACCCTTCTCGCGGGATGAGAAGGGGTCGGACAACCGGACCGGCGCTTCTCATCTTCGCAGGTACCAACCTCCTGTCGGAGAATGTCACCTGCCGGATTTGGCACCTGGTCGTTGAACTGCCGGTTCAACCGGTTGCCGTGGCTTCATCGGGCCGTATCCCTCTGCCACTCTGGATGAGCGTCCTTGGAAACCCAAAGACCGAGGACCATGGCGTGATGCCCCACCGGGTTGTCAACGGATTTTCCCAAGCTTCCGCCCGGCACACTCGGTCCGCCCCGAGCACCAAGCCCAGGTCCGGTGGGTGCCGTTGTGCCCGATGGCGCTGGGTGCGACAGCACCCACCTCACCCCAGTACCGACTCTTCACAGAACATCCAGGTCCTTCCAAGGGGTCACAACAGGTTGAGCCTCTCGTGGGTGCACCCGGTGCACCCAGTGATGCAGGGCACTGCATCCCCCACCAGCGGAGCCACGTTTCGTGGTCCTCCCCCTTCCTCCGTCCTCAGTCCTGGTTGGCCGTCGCGCGGATGGCCTGGGCGAGCACCTGGGACATCTGGGCGACCAGCTGGCTGACGGTGTCGGCCACCCCCTCGGGATGGACTCCCGGCGATGCGGGCTTCTGGGTGATCCGGATCTCCCCGTCCTTGTAGGTCTTCGAACCGTCCGACGACGTGACCCTCCACCAGACCACCAGGGTCCCCTGCCCTTCCGGGGTCACATCCAGACGCTCGACCGTGACAGACACCGACCGGTTGACCTCGTCCTTGAGCCAGGAGGACAGCCGAATGCTGTCGGTCGGAACAAGCGTCGAAAGATTCTCGGCAAGGCTACGCTGGATGAGGGAGTCGAGTCGCTCGGCCCACACCGCGGCATCGAGGTAGACCATCTCGTTGTTGTCCTTGCGGACCGCCATCGAGGCACGCTGGAGGTATCCCGGGACCCGGACTAGGGCCACCCCGATGCCGGGGGGCTTTGCGAAGGCCTCGGTCGTGGGCGGGGTGACGATCGGGGACAGGACGAACTGGCGGGGTGTCACCGTGTTGCGTCCCATCAGGCAGCCGGAGGCGACGAGGGCCACGAGGATGAGGGAGGCGGGGAGAGGGCGGCGGAGGAGAGCGATCATGGGGTTTCGGCGGGCGGCTTGCGGCCGGTAAGGAGGGCGTTGGGATTCAGCCGGAGGAAGTCCGCGAGCTCACCGATGGCCCGGGCGGCCGCCGCGAGCTGTTCGAGCGCCGCCGACACGTCGGTCCGGAACGGGGCGTTGGGACGGATCAGCGCCGACACCTGCTCCAGCCCGCCGGACAGCTTCTCGAGCGTCTTCTGGGCCTGGGTCATCAGCTTCTCGGTCTCGTCCGCCAACGGGTCGACCCGTCCATCAAGACGCTTCACCAGGGACCGTCCCTCGACCAGCAGCTGGCGGAGCTCCGTGAAGGAGTTCGTCAGCTCCGGCGAGCTCACCGCCCGGTTGGCGGACAGCAGCAGGTTGGTCAGCCCCGCATTGATGCCCTTCACGTCCAGCTCGGAAAGCCCGTTGTCCACATGCGACAACAGGACACTGACCTTCTCCGAGATCCCCTTGAAGTCGACGCTGCCAAGGTTTCCGAGGAGCTCCTGGATGGTCGACGGATGGGTCGGGATCTCCATGTATTCCTTGTGGAGCTGGTGGAAGATCGGAGACGACGCCTTGGCAACCATGTCCAGCTCCACATGGAGGACTCCCGTCACCAGGCTGTCGGAATCGAGCTTCCCACGAAGGCCATTCTCGATGCTGGCCTTCAGGAATATGGGATCGGCCAGATCCAGCCGGCCGTCGGCCTTCTGCTCAAGGATGTCCTCGTCGATCTCGATGAGCACCGGGTTGGCGAAGTCGTTGGTCGCCTGGTTGTGGAGGATCATGACCTCCTTCACGGAACCGATGGTCACGCCCTGCCACTTCACCGGAGCCCCGGGATTCAGGCCCTTCATGGAGTCGTTGAAGTAGAGGATGAACTCGGTCTTGTCGGAAAAGAGCCGGCCCGATCCGAAGGTGACGATCGCCACCACCGCGAGGGCGAGGCCGGAGACGACGAACAGGCCGATCAGGGTGGGGTTGGCTTTGGTGCTCATGGGGGGATGCGCCTTCGGTCAGTGGGACGCCGGGATCCCGGACGGGTTGCCGCGGCTGAGGAACGTCCGGACCTTGGGGTTGTCGGAATGCAGCAGCTCACGGGGATTGCCCCGCGCCTGCATCGTCCGGGTCTCCGGATCCAGGAAGATCGAGTCGTCGGCGATGGCGAAGATGCTGGCCAGCTCGTGGGTCACCACGACGATGGTGGCCCCCAGACTGTCCCGGAGTTCAAGGATGAGATCGTCCAAGTTGCGGGAGCTGATCGGATCCAGCCCGGCCGAGGGCTCGTCGAAGAACAGGATCTCCGGGTCGAGCGCCATGGCCCGCGCCAGTCCGGCCCGCTTGCACATGCCACCCGAGATCTCCGACGGGTAGAAGTCCTCGAACCCCTTCAGCCCCACCAGCGCCAGCTTGAGCCGCGCCACCTCCCGGATGTCGGCCGCCGACAGGTCCGTGTACTCGCCCAGAGGCAGGCTCACATTCTCGAGGAGGGTCATCGAGCTCCACAGCGCCCCACCCTGGAACAGCACTCCGAAGCGACGCAGCCGCTGCTGCCGACGGTCGTCGTCCATCGACCAGAAGCTCTGTCCCTCGTACAGGATCTCCCCCTTGGCCGGACGGATCATCCCGATCAGATGCCGCAGCAGGGTGCTCTTGCCACAGCCGCTGCCGCCCATGATCACGAAGACAGAATGCGGTTTCACCTCGGCCTGGATGTCCCGCATGACCACGTAGTCGCCATACGCCATGGTCAGGTTCCGGATCTCGATCTGGGTGTCGGGGTTCACGCGGGAGATCAGATCTTGAGCGCGTTGCAGAGGACGGCGAAGACGCCGTCGAAGACGATGATGGAGGTGATGCCGGCGACGACCGCCCGGGTGGTCGCCTCGCCCACCGCTGCGGCGTTCGATCCGCATTGGATGCCCCGAAGGCATCCCGTGTAGGCCACCAGGAATCCGAAGATGCCCCCCTTGAAGACCCCCAGCAGGAAGCTCTTCAGCCGGATCGCCTGGATCGTGCGGTCGATGTAGACCGTCGGCGAGACGTCCATGACCGAGGACGACACCAGAAGTCCGCCCAGGATGCTGATGAGGTCGGCGAACACCACGAGCAGCGGCATCGTCAGGACGAGGGCGATGATCCGGGGCAGCACGAGGAACTCGACCGGCGAGATGCCAAAGGTCCGGAGCGCGGCGATCTCCTCGTTCACCTTCATCGTTCCGAGCTGTGCCGCAAAGGCCGCACCCGTCCGACCACACAGGATCACCGCCGTCATGATCGCGCCCATCTCCCGGACCGTTCCGATCGCGACGGTGTCGGCCACGAAGATCGTCGCCCCGAACTGCGACAGCGTGGTGGCCCCGACGAAGGCGAGGATGAGGCCGACCAGAAAGTTGATCAGCGCGACAATCCCCAGCGCGCCCGGGCCGGTCTGCTGGATCACGAGCAGGAGGTCCGGCAGCCGGAACTGCGCCTTGCCCTGGAAGAGCCGACCGAGGGCGATCAGCACCTCCCCGAGGAAGGTGAAGAGGTTGAGGCTCTCCTCCCAGGCCCGGACCGTTCCAGCGCCCAACCGAGCGAGAAAGGGCTTCGCTCCGCCGACACGCCGGACATCCGACGCCTCCGGCACGGCGGTAGCCAGACGCAGCAGCCGTCGGACACCCTCGGGCAGCGCCGAGTCGTCGACCGGGACACGGCGTCGGCGGCAGAGGTCCTGGATCCGGGCCACCGCGGCCACGAACCGCGAGTCCCAGCGGGAGAGGCCCGAGGCCTCCAGGAGGACCCCGGGCGGCGGCGGTTCACTGGCCAGCGCCTCGGTCAGAGGATGAAACTCCGGGAACCGGGCCGAGGCGTTCCAGGATCCCGACATCCGAAGCCGCACCGTCCCGGAACGATCACGTTCCAGTTCGAGCTGTGCGGGTGACGGGGAATCCATGCCGGGCAACGGCACCCACCGACCGGATCGAGTGGATCCGGACGACACGTACCGACCCGGCGACGCTAGAGGGTTTGATCCGGCCGATCCAAGCGGCGAATTCCCCTCTCGACACGAGAACGCCAACCGCTCGGTCAGGCCTCCGGAGTCGTGCCCAGGACGAGATCGAACCGGGCGAGCCACTCGCCCGCCTTGGACCCGGGCATCGGCTTGAAGTCCACGGTCACCGCATTCCGCTCCTTCGCCGTCTTCAGGTCCTTCCAGATCCCGTCCTTCTCGTTGCCCGGATGCCCCTTGATGTAGAGCTGTGTCGTGAGGAGCTCCTGTCCACCCCGGCGAACCTTGAAGTGGATGTGGGGTGTCCGGGGCACATAGGGCACCGGCTTGAGGGTCCGGAACAGGTATTCGCCGGAGCTTCCGGTCGAAAATCGCCCGAATCCCTGGAACTGCTTGTCCTGGCGCGACCGGTTGGCGGAGTCGGCCGTGTTGAGATAGACCCCGTTCGCATCGCACTGCCAGATCTCGACGACCGCATTCCGAAGGGGGCTACCACGACTGTCGAGCACCCTGCCGGAGACGTATCCGACCTCCCCCACGGCGGGGGTCAGTGCGTTATTGATGACGATCAGGTCGTTGTCGGTGTCGAGCGGCAGATGGTTGGGATAGTACGGCCCCTCGGTGGCGGCAGGAGTGAGGGTCAGGGCCTCGGCAAAGGCACCGACGGTGGAGAACATGGAGGTGGCGAGTCCGGCGGTACGGAGGAATGCGCGACGGGACTTGAGGGGAAGGAGGAGTTCCATGGCAGTGGCGAGAGAGGACCGTTTCGACCGGTGGTGTGACGAGCGGAATCTCGCTTCAGGGAACCGGCGCAACGACGTTCCCCACCGAGCCCCGGGGGAATCGACCGCTCCACACATGGGCGCTCCCGTACCCGGTGCCGCAGGGCACTGCGGCACCCACCGACACGCGCCCCTCGGAGGTGATGCGTTGCGCCCAGGCAGAAGAGACCCGTCCCTTGCCTCCTCCACGTCTCCACGTCTCCGCGTCTCCGCGTGCCTCCCTTCGTCTTCCCCTGCATGACACTCCCGACTCCGGGACGGTCGTGTCACAAACGTCGGTCCCGCAGGGCCCAGTGCAGCAGGATCAGTCCGGCAGCGCCCCCCAACAGCAGGAGGACGATCGACCGCAGGGGCTGGAGCATCGCTGTCATGGCCTCCCCGGCGGTCGCGGAGACCAATCGGGGTTCCGCGGCGGCGGTGAGGCTTCCCAGTCACTCCGAGAGTTGAGACACGGTCTTGTCGAAGGTCTTCGCCGTGTTCTCCAGCGCCCCGAGACGGACCACCAGGTCACGGCTCGTCTGCATCAGCCCGACGATCTCGGGCTGGTGGACGAGGGCCTCGGTCAACCGCTCCGGCATCCCGTTGAGGGTCGACTGGAACCGATCGGACTCCGAGGTGAGGACGGGCTCCAGTCGTTCGAAGCTCTTCAGGGATTGCACGGCCGCCTGAACCTCCTGCTGCGCCAGGGCGGCCGCGAGGGCTGCCTCGGTGTGCCATTCCAGGAGCCGGGGCATCCGGCTCAGCTGGAAGATCATCCGCTCCCCCAGGAGGATGGCGTTGTAGAGGCGTCCATCGAGCGACCCGAAAAGGCCGCCGGAATCCTCCCCCACGTTCCCGACGGTCCTCGCCATCTCGTCGGCCGTGGTGTTGAACCGCAGGAATGTGACATCCATCCGTCCCGGGTGGGCCACACGCCACGATTCAACCCCTTCAGGATGCGGTCGATCTCGTCCTGGGAGCGGTATCGAAGGCATTCGGTCAGCATCCCTTTCCGGATCTCGCCAAGGGCCGCCTCCAGCGGAGCCGCCTCGGCCCCCAACAACGTCGTGCCCCGCCCCTCGACCACCCAGACGCGGTAGACCATCTCGGTGAGGATGGTCATGCCCACGATCTGGGACCGAAGGGTGATCCCGTTCATCATGGACATGCAGGAGGACGCAAAAATCGCCCGCAGCTCCAGGAGCTCGAAGCGAGCCTCGGCGGAGGCCGTTTTCTGGGAGACCTCCCAGCAGGCCCCAGCCACCCGTGCGAGGATCCATTCGGCGACATTCCGGTTCTGGACCCACTCGATGATGAGCTGCTGGGCGGTCTGGGACGACGCATCCTCGCCCACTGCCGGGGGCGAGCCAGCCGGGGGCGTCTGGGGACGGGTCGAGACACACGCGGCGCACAGGACCGTGAGCCCCGCCACCAGAGCGGCAAGGAGACGCCGGACCCAGTTGGTGACGTGGGGCGATGCAGGATGGGATGTCATGGAGACTTCGAGGGGGCGACCGGTGGCTGACCGCCCGCGGGCGTCATGTTTCGGAGGAGCAGCAGAGGCCGACCCGTCTTCTGCCATCCGTCGAGCAATGCGGTGGGGACCGGCGTCGGACCCTTGATGTAGGACCCCAACAGGATGTCCTCCGCGCCGTCGCGGTCGAAGTCGCCGGCATCCATGGACACCCAGCGTCCGGTGGCGCTCTCGCGGAAGGTGGAGGCGGTGAACCGGTCCGCTCCCTCGTTCCGGAAGAAGACGAAGCTGCCGCGTGGCGCCTTCTGGTACTCGGGAAAGAACGAGATCGTGGCGATGTCGGGATCCCCATCCCGGTCAAAATCCCGCACGACACTGTGATAGGCCCCGTAGAGCGGCAGGAAGAAGGCCTCCTTCCATCCCCCCCCGGGCTGGGAGGCATGGAGACGCACACCGTGCACCCGCTTGGCCGGCGACGAGAACTCCCCGTTGTCGCCGTTCGTCACGAGGAAGTCCGGACGCCCATCCCGGTTGAAGTCGGCCACGGTGAAGTGGCTGTGGCCCCAGTAGGGCGGGCGCTGGAACACGGTCGACCGGGTGAACCCGCCACGGCCGTCCCCCTTGAACAGGAAGAGCGCCTCGGTCTCCTGCGCCACCAGCGCCGCGATGTCCAGCCGGCCGTCCCCGTCGAAATCCGCGATCTCGGTCCGCAGCGTCCCGGGAATGGGCAGGAGCTCATGCTCACGATGGGACCCGTCGGCCATGGACTCCCACCACGACAGCCGTCCGAGGTTGTTGCCAAAGCAGCTGACCACCAGATCGGGCCGGCCATCGCCATTCAGATCCGCCTCGTTGGCATCCGTCGTCCGGGGCAGACCCGAGAGCACCGGAGGCGTGGCGGACCATCCATTCGTCGGACGGAGCCAGAACACGCTGCCACCCCGCTCATCGGTCGGCATGAAGCTGCCCAGTCCCGACGCCAGCATCGATCCGCCCACCGGACGGAGGGATCCGACCGACGCCCCGAGAGCCGCACCACCGGCAACCCGTCCGTCCGGACCGACCCATTGGAGCGATTTCCCGAAGTCGTCGGCCATGAGCGCCCCACCCTCCGGCAGGATGCGGAGGGCGGTCACCGCCGGCTGGGGTGAGCGGATGGGAAGGATGGCGGACTCGAACCCGGGAACCCCGAGGCCGATGGGAAGCGGTGCGGTCTGGGGCAGCGGCTTCTCCGGGGCGTTGGCCAGGTAGTAGGAACAGATGTCGAGCCACTGGGCCTCGGTGACCACGGGCTCCAGCGGGATCCGATGGTGCTGTCGGAGCGTCTGGACATCGGCGCTCCGGTCGAGCTCCGCCGTCGAGAAGCCCAGGCGGTATTTCATCCGGGGCAGGATCTGCTCGAACCACGTGGCGCGGTCGACCGCATCGGGCTCCGGGAACAGATGGCACGTGGTGCAGTAGGTGCGGGCGAGCTGTGATCCACGGGCCACCGCGAGGCGATCCTCCGGGTTGGGCAGCGCAGAACCCGACGGGTCGGCCGCCCCGCCCGGGAGGACCGAACCGAGGACCGCGAGGATCAGCAGGACTGGAGTGGAGGAACGCACCGGCTCGATGGGAGAACCTACCCACGGGGCCTCCGGCAGGGCAAAGGACAAAGGGAGAAAGGGCCCATGGCCTCGACCCGGCGGCGTTCCGATCCGATCGGTTCCGGAGCCGTCCCGGTCTCCTCGAGTGCCGGGAGTCCAGACGCCCTAGGTCCCGAGCTGCGCCTCCAACAACCGGGTCACCTCGGCGAAGCGCTGCCGGTTCTCCGGCTTGAGATCCATCAGGAACTGATGGGCCTCCAGACAGCATCGGGTGGTCTCGGATTTCGGGGAGGTCAGCGCCGCGATCTCCTCGACGCCTCCATCCGGCATCCGGAGCGTGGTGCCCTCGATGACCCGGACCAGCGGGAGGACCCCAAGGTTGTCGAGCAGGTCCCGGACCCGCGCGTTGGGATTGATGAGCGTGAATCGGGCGTCGCCGGGTCCACGCGGACACGTCCCGGGGTCGCTGGCCAGCGCGGCAAGGACACCCGAGAAGGTGCTGTCCATGATCCGGCAGTCACCGAGGTCGACACAGAACTGGTGGATGCCCTGGGACTCGAGGCGCTGGATCAGCACCTTGAATTGCCGAGCCCCCTCCACCGCGGCACGACCCAGCACCCGGACACAGGCCCGCGGCGACTCCACCCAAACCAGGATCTGGGACGCGGCTGCAGACATCTCTCGAAGACCTTCCGCAGGAGTCCGCGTCGGGTCAAGACGGCCGGTCCCGTAACACAAGGAATCCTCCGTCGTTCCCGGTGGCCTGCGATCTGGCACAGTCTGGGATTGTCGAAGCCCGAACGATGCAGTCTGTTGTGGGCTGCACGCCGCATCGCCTATGCCCAAAGCCCCCGCCCGAAGAAAGACGCCCGCGAAACGACGCCCCGCGAAGGAGAGACGCCGGCTCTGGCTGACCGTCTCGGCCGAGATGACCACGAAGCCGGTCCTGTGGATGATGAGCCGTCGGTTCGACGTCGTCTTCAACATCCGCAACTCGTCGATCACGAACGAGGTCGGACTCATCGCGCTAGAGCTCGAGGGCGATCCGAAGACGGTGGAGGGCGCCATCAAATGGTTCCGCCGCCAGGGAGTGCAGGTCGACCCCGTGGAGCTGTCCACGATGGAGGGCTGAGTCCCCGCGGGGCGGGGTCATCCCGCAGACACCCGATCCCGGCATCCCGATCCCGGGCTCAGGCAGGGATGCAGGACTCCAGGAAGTCGAGCACGCGGACGTCCGCCCAGCAGTCGCCGGAGGCATCGGAACGACTCGCGAACGCCACATGCGATCCATGGCGCGGGGCCTCGAGGAAGAGGTGCGGATGCTCCCGCGCAAGATCGAGCGGAAAGCACTCCGGAGCCAGCATGGGGTCGTCCTGCGCGTTCAGCAGCAGCGTCGGAATCCGCAGGGCCGGCAGGAAGCGGAGCGACGAGCAGCGGGCCCAGTAGTCCTCGGCATCGCGGAACCCGTGGATCGGGGCCGTAAAGGCGTCGTCGAACTCGGCGAAGGTCCGCATCCGACGCCAGTCGGCCGCCGGGAATGCCCCCCCGAAGCGGGCCTGCTTCGCCTCCATCTTGGGTCCGAGATCCCGCAGGAACCGGCGCATCGGCCAGCCGAATCCGACCTCCGCGATCCGCAGCGCCGCGGACCGGAGGTCACACGGGACGGAGATTCCGATCCCGGCGTGGACCCCGCGTCGCGCCGGCCAGTCCTCACAGAGAAACTTCAGGGTCACATTGCCCCCCAGACTGAATCCGGCAACGGCGACCGGAACCCCGGGAAGCATCCGCGAGACATGGTCGACCACGGCGGCAAGATCCTCCGAGGCGCCGCTGTGGTAGCAGCGCATCAGCCGGTTGGGTTCGCCCGAACATCCCCGCATGTTCCACGACACCACCTCCCAACCCCGTCGGGATGCGGCCCGCGCCAGCGAGGTGGCATAGGACCGCCGCGAGTGGCCCTCGAGGCCATGGCTGACGACCAGACAGCGACGCCCCCCGGTGCGCCACCAGTCGAGGTCGAGGAAATCGCCGTCCGGGAGCTCCACCCGCTCACGGACCCAGGGCCCCTCGGGAACCCTGCGGACGAATCCCGTCCAGAGCAGCTGGACCCACGGGCTGTGCCCCCACCACGGAGGCAGATATCCCGAAGGCAGGACCACCGGCATGCGGCGCCTCAGTCGATCCGGACCGCACCGCCAGACGGATGAGTGGCACCGCCCGGGGGCGGTGCTGGAAGCAGATCGGCGTGCGTGATCCGTTCCCATCCGGGTTGCGACAGGAAACGTCGCAGCTCCGGACTCGTCAGCGCTTCGAGCTCGGCAGCATGGGAGTCCTCATTGGGGTTCATGCAGATCTCATAGGTCCCGGGCGGCAGCTCCTCGAGCATGCGGAGGAGGTAGCGCAGGTTCAGGGGACGATCGGTCAGGCATCCGAGGGAATGGTCCGTCATGACCATCCCCGCGGCGGTCAGGATGGGTCGGGAATGACGGTCGAAGCGCTTCATGAGCCAGCCGCAGAACAGATGCGGGAGGCTTCGGAAGGGAAAGATCCGGAGGTTTGTCAGGAGCGGATCGTAGTGGGTCCGCACGATCGGGATCTGCCACTCGACCTGGTAGCGGGCGAGTAGGGAGGCGACCACGGGATGGCTCTGGAATCCGCCGCGTCCCGCCACGAAGGCCATGGGCAATCCGGTCGACCGAAACAGCCGGATCTGTGCGCTGATCTCGGACTGCAGGGGTGCCCGAAGGCGGGCATTGAGCAGGTAGCGGAGATGGGTGCCGAGAAGGCCCTTCGGGAACTCGAACCGCTGGTCGACCAGTCCATGGATCTCGCTGGGCTTGAGGGCCGACATGCCATTCCAGAGGACCAGCTGCAGACCCACGGCGAGGCCGGGATTCTCCCGGGCGAGCGCCACGGCGTTGTCCCGGGCCCAGGCACGACCCGCGAGCGACGCCGCACCCAGGACCCCCTCCTGGAACGCCCGGATCACGGCCTGGTTGTCCCGGATCGACCGCCCGAAGTTGTCGGCGGTGAACAGGACACGCGTCCGGGGCTGGAACGCCTCAAACTCCATAGGCGGCGAATGGAAGACCGGTCTTGACCCGGGTCCATGCCAGCGCGATGCAGCCCAGCTTCTGGATCCGGTTCAGGCGAAGGGGTTGCGGTGACAGCACGTCGAAGCCCGAAGCCTCGAGACGCAGCAGGAGCTTCCAGTAGACGGCACCCATGATCTCCGCTGCGACCATGGACTGCCGCTCGCCTGCCGGCAACAGCTCACGGGCCCTCGAGAAGTAGGCCCTCGCCCGACCCGCGAACGCCGCGGCGGCCCGACGGAACCCCGGGGAATCGCGGTGCCCCAGCACGTCCTCGATCGTCACCCCGTGCGACTCCAGCTCGGCCCGAGGGAGATACACCCGGCCCCGCACGGCGTCGTTGCCAACATCCCTAAGAATGTTGGTGTACTGGAGCGCCTTCCCGAGGGCGTCGGCGTACTCCCGACATCGCGGGTCCCGATATCCGAAGATCTCGATGCTGAGCAGTCCGACCACCGAGGCGACCCGGTAGCAGTAGCGGTCGAGTTCCGGGTAGTCGGCATAGACCGCCGGCTCGAGATCCTGCTCCACCCCGAGAAGGAGCTCGTTGAACAGGTCGAACGGGAGCCGGTAACGGGCAATGAAGAGCTGGAGTTCCAGGTTCACCGCAAAGGCGGGGGCTTCTCCCCCGCAGGCGCGACGGATGTCCTCCCGCCAGCATTGAAGGGCGGACCGACGTTCCGGGACAGGCTTCGTGTCCTCGTCCGCCACATCATCCACCTCCCGGCAGAAGGCATACAGGGCGCTCATCGCCGCGCGGCGATCCGGGGGCAGGACCACGAAGGCCAGCGCTAGGTTCGAGGCGCTGCGCTGGGCGATCTGGTCACTGACCTCGGTGCTCACAGCGGCGGCTCTTCGGCATTGGCCGATCCCTTGGGCGGAAGGCCGCCGGTCTCGGCACGGGTCGGGTTGCGGGACCGATGCTCGCGACGGCGACGACGTCGACGACGACGCCCGGACTCCTCCCCTCCGGACGCGCTTCCATCGTCCAGGATGATCCCACGCTTCTGGGACTTCGGACGGCGTCGGATGAAGACGGCCCAGACGAGGAGTCCGAGGATGATGGAGGAGACGACCAGGATGATCGGAAAGAAACCCTGCAGGGAGTGCTGAGCCCCGGGGGCAAGACTCTTTGGAAGGGGGGTCCCATCCGGGAGATTGGCGGCCAGGATCTGGACGGGGAACATCATCGGGTCGAAGAGGCTGACGGGGAAGCCGCATCGTCGTCAACGACCCCTTCCGACCGGAGATGCAGTCGGCTCATCCGGTATCGCAGGGCATGACGGGAGAGGTCGAGCTGCTGCGCGGCCCGCGAGAGGTTGCCCCCCGCGCGCTGGAGTGCGGCGAGGATGAGTTCCCGTTCGAACTGGACCAGGGCGTCCCCGAGCGGGACCGGCGTCCCGGGCGCTGGTGGCAGAGGCGGATGGGTGCCGGGCGGACGCTCCGGGCCGGCGTTGCGGAGACGGGACTCGATCTCGAAGTCCGGGAGACTCCCGGGTCGGATCTGGTCGGCGGTCTCGAGGATGACGGCCCGTTCCATCACGTTGCGGAGCTCCCGGACGTTTCCGGGCCACGAATGGGCCAGCAGGGCCGATTCCGCCGGAGGCGTGATGCCCTGGAAGGATCTGCCGAGGCGTGCGGCGAAGTGACGCAGGAACGACCGGGCCAGCAGCAGGATGTCCTCCCCCCGTTCGCGGAGCGGCGGAGGACGGAACTGCATCACGTTGAGACGGTGGAACAGGTCCTCCCGGAACTCGCCCTTCTGGATCGCCTCGACGATGTTGCGGTTCGTCGCCGCGATCAGCCGCACGTCCACCCGAAGCTCATGGGTTCCGCCGACGCGGGTGAACGAGCCGTCCTCGAGGAACCGCAGCAGCTTCGCCTGCAACGGCCGGCTCATGTCGCCGATCTCGTCGAGAAAGATCGTCCCCCCATCGGCCTCCTCCACGAGCCCCCGCTTGGCCCGATGGGCACCGGTGAAGGCTCCACGCTCGTAGCCGAAGAGTTCGCTCTCGAGCAGCGTCTCCGGGATGGCGGCGCAGTTCAGGCGCACATAGGTCTTTCCGACGCGCCTGCTCAGCGTGTGGATCGCACCGGCGATGAGTTCCTTGCCCGTGCCGCTCTCGCCCAGGATCAGCACGGTGGCATCGGTCGGGGCGACCGTCTGGACGAGCCGACGCAGCTCGACAACCTTCGGGCAGTCGCCGATCAGGTGCTCCAGCCGGTACAGCTCCCCTGCCCTCGCCTTGAGGGCGGCGTTCTCCACCAGCAGCTGGTGCCGCTCGGCGCACCGCGCCACCGCATGGAGCAGCTCCCCGGGCTCGAACGGCTTGGCCAGATAGTCCACCGCCCCGTTCCGGATCGCCTCGACCGCCAGCTTGGGCGTGGCATAGGCCGTGATCATGAGGACGGGCACCTGGGGATGACGTTTCGCCACCTCCTTCAGGAACTCATACCCGCTCATCCCCCCCAGCCGGGCATCCGTGATCACCAGGAAGGGCTCCTCGGCCGCGATGGCCTTCAGGGCCGACTCCGCCGACTCCGCCAACCGGACCTCATAGCCCTCGTCCCGCAGCACCGTCTCGAGGGTCAGCCTCATGTTCTTCTCGTCGTCCACGACGAGCAATGGCGGAAGTTTCATGTCCGGAGGCGCATAAGTGATCGGGCCGGCAGGGTAACGGTGAACCGGGTGCCCGTTCCAAGCTCCGATTCCACGCCCACCGTCCCGCCATAGAGCTCCGTGTTGTTCTTCACGATGGCCAGACCCAGTCCCGTGCCCCGGTTCTTGGTGGTGAAGTAGGGCTCGAAGATCTGCTTGAGACGTTCCGGAGGAATCCCCGGCCCCGTGTCGCGGACGGTCACGAGGACCGAGAAGTCGGGACCGGTCCGGGTCGAGAGGAACAGCTCACCCCGCCCCTCCATCGCCTCCCGGGCGTTCGTGAGGAGGTTGGCGAACACCTCCGCGAAATGACCGCGTTGACCCAGCAGTTGCGGCAGCCCGGGCGTGTAGTCCCGGTGGACCCGGATGCCGAACTTGGCACCCTCGGGCAGGACCTCCGACACGGCCCGGTCCAGCTCCTCGTTCAGATTCACCCGCTCCACCCGGCCCTCCGAGAGCCGCGCGTAGCCCATCAGCTCCGTGATGATCCGGTCCGACCGCCCCACCTCCTCCTGGATGATCGAGATCTGCTGGGTGATCTTCTTCCCCTCCTTCACCGTCCGCTGGAGCGTGAACGCCGCATTGTTGATGACCCCGAGCGGGTTCTTCAGCTGGTGCGCGATCTCCGCCGCCAGGCGTCCCGCCGCCTCCAGCTGCTGCTGCTTGATCTGGAACTCCCGGGCATCCAGCTCCCGCTGACGCTGTCGGTCCGCCAGGATCTGGATGCCCGCGCAGCAGACCGTCAGCAGCAGCAGCAGCAGCATGCGCAGGATCAACGACTCCGTGATCGGTGCGCCCCCCTCGTCGAAGAATCCACCCGACACCGTCCCGCGCCCGGTCGTGCGGATCAGCTCCAGTTCCGTCCCGGCCACCCAGTGGTCCAGGACCCCCGCCAGCAGATAGCCCAGGCTCACCATGAGGTTGATCGTGATCTGGACGTCCGCGCTCGGGATGACCGCGGCATTGCGGACGACCAGCCCCAGAAACGCCCAGTACAGGATGCTGTCATACCCCCCCGTGACGAGGGTGAGCAGGGACAGCATGGCCCCGTCGAGGATCGCCATCGCCGAGGTCACCGGGATCAGCAGGCGGGTCGACACCTCCTCCATCTCCCAGTGGATGAGTCCCGCCCCGACGCTCAGGGCGAAGTACAGGAGGAAGAAGGTGCGGACATAGCCCAGCACCTCCTGCTGGATCCCGGGCATGTCCCCCAGCCAGCCGGAGAAGAAGAGGAGGAAGGTGAGGAACACCAGAATGATCCCCTTGACCGGGATCCCGACACCCCGCTCCACGAAGCGGATCCGGACGTGGACCATCTCCTGCGGCGGGGGAGGCACCGCAGCCAGGGCACGGAGCCGCGACCACGCCTCGCGCAGATCAGGAAGGGTCCGCGTCATCGACAAGTCCTCTGTGGCGCGTCGGACAGCCGGTCCCCCGGACGGCCGTGAAGCCCGGTGACGGGGATCCGCACGACGCGTCCGGAGGGCTTCATCCCGGTTCCGGGGTCAGTTCCAACGCACGGGCCACGATGCCCTCCACCGGCCAGAGCCGACCCACACCCTCGTAGCCACACGAAAGCATCCCCTCCTCGGGCCCGATGAAGTCGACACCACGGGAGCGCAGGGTGGCGACATGTCCCTGGGTCGCGGGATGCTGCCACATCCGACCGTTCATCGCCGGAGCGATCAGGATCCGGGCCTTCGGGTTCAGCGCCAGTGCGATGCACCCCAGGGCGTCGTCCGCCAGCCCCAGAGCCATCTTGGCGATCGTCTGCGCCGAGGCCGGAGCCACCAGCAGCAATGCCGCCTCGTCCGCCAGACGGATGTGCACCGGACGCCACCCCTCCTCCTCGTCGTAGAGGTCGGTGACCACCGGGTTCCGCGACAGCGTCTTGAACGGCAGCGGCAGCACAAACCGCTGGGCATCCCGCGTCAGCACCACGTTCACCGACCGCCCCGCCTTCGTCAGCTGGCTCGCCAGGTCGATGGCCTTGTGGGCGGCGATCGATCCGGTGACACCCAGGACGACGAGTGGTGAGGAGGCCATGATTCCGAAACCCTAGTCCTCAGTCGGAAAGTTGGAAGTCCTGACGGTCCCGACGCAGCGCCTCGGCATCGTGGATCGCCCGCAGCCGGGCCAGATCCGACTCCCGGGTGTCGCTCAGCAGCAGGTAGTCGAACTCCGTCCACCGCGCCGCCTCGGAACGGGCGGACTCCAGTCGACACCGGAGCGATTCCTCGGAATCCGAACCCCGACCCCGAAGCCGCTGCTCAAGCTGGGACATCGTGGGCGGGGTCAGGAACACCGTCACCAGCGCCCGGACCAGGATCGGATCCGACTGCGCCGCCCTGCGGACCAGGTCGGCACCCTGGACATCGATGATCAGGAGCACATCCCTGCCCTCGCCCAGCAGCTCCAGGACGCTCGACCTCAACGTCCCATAGCTCCGCCCATAGACGGTTGCGTGCTCGAGGAACTCCCCACGCCCGACCCTGGCGGCGAAGTCGTCGGCCGAGAGGAAATGGTAGTCGACCCCCTGGACCTCCGCGCCGCGCGGCGCCCGGGTGGTGCAGGTGGTGACCCGACGGAGATTCGGGGCGTGTCCCAGCAGGGCCTCGCCAACCGTGGTCTTCCCGGCGCCCGAAGGGGCGGACACCAGCAGGATGAATGGGGTTCTGCGGATCATTCGACGTTCTGGACCTGTTCCCTAAACCGTTCGAGTTCGGTCTTCAAGCCCACCACCTCGACCGCGATCTGCGCGTCATTCGACTTGGAACCGATGGTGTTGACCTCGCGGTGGATCTCCTGGGCGAGGAAGTCGAGCTTCCGGCCCACGGGATCCCGGCTGCGTCGACAGTCCTCGAACTGGACGAAATGGCTCTCGAGGCGCGCCAACTCCTCGCTGATGTCGGACCGATCGGCAAACAGCACGAGCTCCTTGAGCAGCCGCTCGTCGTCGGCCTGCACCCCCTCGAGCCCCGCCGCGTGGATCCGCTGGAGCAGACCCTCGCGATATCGCTTCTGGACCTCCGGAGCGCGGTCACGGACGCGTGCGCTGGCGGAGCGGAGGGCCCCGATGCGTTCGACCAGATCGCGTTCGAGCGCACCGCCCTCGCGGTCCCGCGTGGCGTTGAACTCCTGGAGCGCGGACCGCACCGCGGCCTCGATGGCGGGCCAGAAGGCCTCGGCGTCGGCCACCGTGGATCCCGGACGCAGGACTCCGGGACACCGCAGGAGGGCGTCGAGGGTCACCGCCCCCTCGAGTTGGAGGTCCTTGGCGAGGGATCCGAGCTCCCGGGCATAGGCCTCGGCGAGCGGACGGTTCAGCTGCAGGGCGAGGGCGTTGGCCGGGAGATCGAGATCGACCCGGACCTCGACCCGACCGCGGGACACCTCCCTCAGGACCTCCTCGCGGACCCGGGATTCCAGGGGCTCAAGCTCTGCCGCGAGGCGGGTCTGCACCTCCGCCTGCTTGCGGTTGACGGAGCGGATCTCGACCCCCACGCGGACCCCATCCGCCACATGGACACCACGGCCGAAGCCGGTCATCGAACGCATGCGCAGAGGCTGACCGTCAGCTCCGACCAACGCGAGCGCGAACCCAGTGGGGGCGGGGCACGCGGAGGAAGCGGGGACTCACACGGTGACGCAGAGGCACGGAGGAAAGGCGGGGGAGATCAAGACGGAGGCGATGCCGGTAGGGCTGTGCTCCGCCACGGTCCCATCTTGATCCGATGCGCGTCGTGCACCCGTGAAGGCGGACGGGTTCGTCTGCGGCGTCAGAGGATCCCGGCTGGAACCACAGGTCGACCAACCCCTCGTGGTCTAGATGGGGACGCCACGGAGGGCGTCCCCACCGGGGTGGTCGCTCCTGCGCCCAGTGATGCAGGGCACTGCATCACCCACCCATCGATGCCTTCGGCTTACGAACCGGTGCCACACCAACCCCGTGATTCCGTCCGCTTTTTCACCTCCCTCTCCCGGTTCTCCCTCCGCGTCTCCGCGTCGCCGTGTGAGTCTTCTTCCCCCTCCCTGCGTGCACCGATACGCTCCCGGGATGATTCCCAGCGTGCCCGACCCCCTGTCCCTGATCCGACCGCGTCGACGCATCGAGGGTTTCTCGGCCATCCTCCTGCCGTTCCTCTCGGAGGGTTCCGTCGACTGGGACGGATTCCGCGGACACGTGCGTCGGACCGTCGAGGCCGGACTCGGACCCGCGGTCAACATGGACACCGGGTTCGGCAACCTGATCAACGAAGCCACCAAACGCCACGCCCTGGAGATCACACGCCAGGAATGCGCCGGTCGATCCTACGTCGCTGGCGCCTTCGTGGGCGATGCGCCCGGGGCCGCGTTTGCCCGCGATGCCTACGCCCGCCAGATGGAGATGATCCAGGAGTTCTCCGGCATTCCGGTGATCTTCCAGAGCCATGGCCTGACCGGCCAGCCCGACGACACCATCGTTGCCGCCTACGCCTCGCTTGGGGCGCTCTGCGACCGGTTCGTGGGGTTCGAGCTCGGCACCATGTTCGCCCCGTTCGGCAAGATCTACTCCCTCGACGTCTTCCGCGGGTTGATGGGGGTGAGGTCGTGTATCGGGGCCAAACACTCGTCGCTCCGTCGGGATCTCGAATGGCAACGGCTCGTCCTGCGCGATGCCATCCGGCCCGACTTCCGCGTGTACACCGGGAACGACCTCGCGATCGACATGGTCATGTACGGCAGCGACTACCTTCTGGGGCTGTCGACCTTCGCCCCCGACGTCTTTGCCCGACGCGACGCCGCCTGGGCGGCGGGCGACCCGGCGTTCCACGAACTCAACGACCTGCTGCAGTACCTGGGGTTCCTGGCGTTCCGTCCGCCCGTGCCCGCCTACAAGCACAGCGCCGCACAGTTCCTGAAGCTCCGCGGCTGGATCGGGTGCGACGACACCCATCCCCGCTCGCCGCGGCGACCGGAGTCGGATCGGGAGATCCTCGCCGACATCGTGGCCCGGCTCCCGCGGTAAGACTCTGAGACCTCCCTGAACCCCTTCGTCCCCATGCCCACCGGAACCCTGAACCCCACAGCACGGCGGGCGGATCCGGTCCGTGGAACCCGGGAGGCCTGGGTGTCATGACGGGGGGACGTCGCCTGGGGGTGCTGGTCACGGCGGCGTTGGCGCTGGTGTTCGATGGTGTCGAGCTGGGGCTCATGCCGGTCGCCTCGCTCTCGGTCTCGAAAAGCCTGCTCGGGGCGAGCTACACGCCGACCCTGGGTGGCGACTGGTTCGCGCGGTTCACCGCAGCGCTCATGCTCGGGGCGGCCGTCGGCGGGATCGTCCTGGGAAACCTCGGGGATCGCATCGGCCGGACGCGGGCCCTCGGCGTGAGCGTGCTCGCCTACTCGGTGTTCGCCGGCCTCGGGGCGTGGGTCCGGAGCCAGGAAGAGATGCTGGCGCTGCGGTTCCTCGTCGGACTCGGCGTCGGTGGGGTCTGGCCCAACGCGGTCGCCCTGGCGGCCGAATGCTGGCCCGACAAATCGCGTCCCCTCGTCGCCGGACTCATGGGGGCCGCCCTCAACGCCGGCATCCTCGGTCTCTCTCAGGTCGCCCGACTCTGGCCCGTCACCCCGGACTCCTGGCGCTGGCTCTTCCACCTCGCCGCCGTGCCTGCAGCCCTCGGACTTCTCGCCCTCCGGATCGTCCCGGAATCGCCCCTCTGGCTCGCCCAACACGCGAAGGGATCCACCGCGAACCCCGACTCCACCCCGGCCCCGACGGCAAATCCGGTCCGCGAGCTCCTGCGTCCGCCCCTGCTCCACACCACCCTCGTCGGAATCCTGCTGGGATCCATTCCCATGATCGGCGCGTGGGCGGCGAGCAAGTGGATGATCCCCTGGGCCGACGCCGTCGCAGGCGCCACCACGCCCGGCTACAAGGCCTCGACCCAGGGGGCCTGGGCGTTCGGTGCCGTCCTCGGAAGCTTCGTCGGCGCCCAGGTCGCCGTGCTGCTGGGACGTCGACGCGCCTACGCCGCGATCAGCCTCGGGGCGGCGGCGCTGACGGTGGGACTCTTCCGCGGCACCGTGCCGCTCCGACCGGAGTTCCTGCCGTTGGTCTTCGCCCAGGGCTTCGTCGGCACCCTCTTCTTCGGCTGGCTTCCGCTCTATCTCCCCGAGCTGTTCCCCACCCGCGTCCGGGCCGCCGGCACCGGCATCGCCTACAACGTCGGCCGCTTCGCCACCGCCGGCGGGGTCCTGCTCGCCGGATCCCTCTTCACCCTCCTCGGCGGCTCCTATCCGCAGGTGGGATCCCTTTGTGGACTCGTCTACCTGCTCGGTGTCGTCGCCATCCTCTGGGCTCCCGACACGACGGATCGCACCCTGGCCCCAACCCCGGACCCGAAACCCTCCCGACCATGAAGTCCCTGCTGCGTCTCCTCCCGCTGACAATCCCGGTCTGGCTACCCGCCGCGGACTTCCACGATCCCAACGCCGACCGCGCGGCCCTGCCGAAGGTGCCCGTCGGGTTCGAGATCTCCTTCTTCGCCAAGGAACCACTCGTCCGACAACCCTGCTCCATGGCGTTCGACGCCCGGGGTCGGCTGTGCGTCGGCATGGGACCCCAGTACCGGAACCCGAAGCCCGACACCCCTGGTGACAGCGTCGTGCTCGTGTTGGACGACGACGGCGACGGCCGGGCGGATCGCACCCGGGTCTTCGCTACCAGGTTCAACGCGATCCAGGGCCTCGCCTGGCACGGACGCGACCTCTGGGTCGCCAATGCCCCGGATCTGACCGTCGTGCGGGACCTCGATGGGGATGACGAGGCGGACGAATACGTCCGGATCTACACCGATCTCGGCAATCTCGAGCATGGGCTGCACGGGTTGAACTGGGCGCCGGACGGACGCCTCTACCTGAGCAAGGGCAATTCGAAGGGCCTCACCCAGCCGGGTCGGGTCGCGCCGAAGGCGTTCCGGGATCTCTGGGGCGTGCGGGCCCCGGTGGGCACGCCCGACCTGCCGCCCCCGCAGACGTTCCGCAAGGGCGAGTACCGGAAGGCCTACCATGATCCGGCCGACGATTGGGGCCTCGAGGGCGGTGTGCTGCGGTGCGAGGACGGCGGGACCGGGCTCGAGATCGTGTCGCGCGGCATGCGGAACCCGTGGGACATGACGTTCGACGGCGGCTTCAACGCCCTGGTGACCGACAACGACCAGAATTCCGGTGACCGCGTGTTCCTGTCGTTCCAGGGGGCTCACTTCGGGTGGAACCATCCATGGAGCGCCCACTGGGGCACCCCACCCCATCCCCCGACGGCCCCGGTGAGCGGCCCCCTCCATGAGGGCTCGTACACCGGCATCGTGTTCGGCGATTCGCCGGCGTTTCCAGGATCGCATCGACAGGTGTTCTTCGTGAACGACTGGCTGCGGAAGGCGACCTTCGTCTGGCGTCCGGTGTGGGACGGCGCGCTGCTGAAACCCGCAGGCGGCGACTGGGAACCGTTCATCGACGGGGGCCGCTCGCTGTTCCGTCCGACCGATCTCGAGATCGGACCCGACGGCGCTCTGTGGATCCTCGGCTGGAGCGCCGGCTATGGCGCGGAGTACCGCGACGGACAGATGACCAGCGAGGGACGGGTGTTCCGCGTGACGGCCACCGGACGGAAGCCGGCGCCGGCCCTGGCGTCCAGGCGGGCCCGGCCGATGTCGGACCGGACCCCGACCGAGCTGATCGAGGATCTCGACGGACTCCTGCCGGTGTGGCGGATCGATGCCCAGGACGAGCTGGTTCGACGCGGCGACACGGTCCGACCTGCCCTCCTCGCAGCCCTGAAGAAGCGACCGCCCTCCGAGACCCGCGAGACCTGGCTGCTCTGGACCCTGGGTCGCGGCCCGCTCGCGGATCGGTCCCGGGACGAGATCCTGCTGCAGTGGCTCAGGATGCCGGACACGGGTCTGAACCGCCGCATCCAGTGCGCGCGCATCCTCGCCGATCGGACCCGACGTCGCGGCACCGGCGCGGCATTGCCCAAGGCGGTGGTCTCCCTGCTGGAACACGCCGAGCCGCGCCTCCGCTTCGAGGCGGTCCAGGCCATCGGCCTGTGCCGACAGACCTCCACCCGCGACGCGCTGCTGCGCGCCCTGGCCACCGAATCGGATCGCGTCACCGCCTACGCCGGCTGGCAGGCCCTGAGGCGCATCACGCCGGGGGACATTCTGGAGTCCCTGCTCGCCGACCCGCGTCCCGGCGTCCGACGCAGCGCCCTGCTGGCGCTGCTCGAGGATCAGGCCCTCGTGGACGGACAGGTCCGGCCCCTGGCGGCGGATCCGGATCCGTCGGTCCGGGAGATCGCTGCGCTCTGGCTGCAGAAGTCGGGCGCCGGCGCCGGAAGCGTCGAAGTCCGAGGCCGTCCGCTGGAGGCCGTGTTGTCGGGAGGCAAGGCCCACGAACCGGTCCTGCTGCCGGTGCGCTCGACGTCGACCACCCTCGACCAGGCCCTGGCGGCACTCGATTCCGGCTCTGCCGAACGCGGGGCCCGATGGTTCCACGCCCCGGGTGGGGCCGGCTGCGCACAGTGCCACCGGTTCAACGGTCAGGGAAATGCGTTCGGACCCGAACTCACAGCCATCGCCGACCGGGCGCCGGTCCGCCACCTCGTCCAATCCCTCCTCGAGCCCAATGCCGTCATCACCGAGGGATTCCAGCTCCTGACCGTCCAGACCCGGGACGCCGAACACTCCGGCATCCTCCTCGAGGAGAGCGGACTGTCGGTGACCCTCGGCCTCGCGACCGGCGAGCGGGTGGTGATTCCGAAATCGAAGATCGTCGACCGGACCACGGAGAAGACCTCGGCCATGCCGGCGTTCGACACCGTCCTCGGTCCCGCGGAGGTCGCAGACCTCGTCGCCTACCTCCGAAGCCGTCCCGCGCCTGCCGCATCGACCCCGGCGACGGCAACACTCCCGGCAGCCACATCGGGATTCGGGTTCGAGGACACGGAGGGACGACTCCGGATCCGACGGAACGGCCAACCGCTGGCGGAGTTCGTATACCGGGACGACCGGATCCTGCGCCCCCACTTCGCCAACCTCCATGCCCTCGACGGTTCCCGGGTCACCCGCCGCCAGCCGCCCGTGTCGGGACAGGACGCAACCGACCACGACACCATGCATCCGGGGCTGTGGCTGGGGTTCGGTGACATCAGCGGCGTCGACTTCTGGCGCAACCGCGGCCGCATCGACCATGTCGCGTTCGTCGACTCCCCGTCGGTCCAGGAGGGCACCCTCCGCTTCGCGACGGAATCGCGGCTCCGCGGTCCCGACGGCACCACGCTGGGTGCGATGACGAACCGGTTCACGATCCAGCCGGGGGACGGCTTGTGGATGCTGACGTGGGAGGCGGTCCTGGTGCCAGCGGGGACCGAGCTGGTGCTGGGGGACCAGGAGGAGATGGGCTTCGCGGCACGGGTGGCCACACCGCTGACCGAGAAGATCGGGGGTCGGATCCTCAGCAGCACGGGGCGGGTGTCGGCCCAGCAGACGTGGGGACAGGCGGCCGACTGGTGCGACTACGCCCGGGCGGTGGAGGGGCGGTCGACCGGGATCACCCTGATGGCGGATCCATCCAACTTCCGACCGAGCTGGTGGCACAACCGGGACTACGGCGTCTTCGTGGCGAACCCGTTTGGTCGCGAGGCGATGAAGCAGGGGGCGAAGAGCGCCGTGGTCGTGAAACCGGGGAGCCCGCTGCGCCTGCGGTTCGGAGCGGTGCTGCATTCCGGTCCGGCCGAGCCGCCCTTCGATCCGACAGCGGCCTACCTGCGTTTCAGAAACCGCTCCACTCCCTGAGCCATCCAGAGCCATCCTCGCCCCGGTCCATGTCCGAACCCTTCAAGCTGACCCGCATCGCCTCGCTCAAGACCGTCGACGAGTTCCGTGCCCATCTCGCGTCGCTCGGACTCGACATCCCGACCGAGGACACCCTCGCCACAACCGGGTCCCCGCTGCTCCAACCGGTGGGCGGACTGACGATCCACGGGAAGACGATCGGCAACCGGTGGGCGATCCACCCGATGGAGGGCTGGGACGGCACCACGGATGGCGGGGTCACCGACGACATGCGGCGCCGCTGGCGTCGGTTCGGAGAAAGCGGGGCGAAGCTGATCTTCGGCGGCGAGGCCATGGCGGTCCGGCCCGACGGACGGGCCAACCCGAACCAGCTCATCCTCCAGGAGTCCAACCGCGACGGACTCCGGGAACTCCTCGGCATCCTCCGCGACGCCCACCAGCAGCACCACGGGACCACGGAGGACCTCGTGGTCGGGTTCCAGCTGACCCATTCGGGACGCTTCTGTCGTCCGAACGACAAGAAACGCTTCGAGCCCCGGGTCGCCTTCCGGCATCCGCTGCTGGATGGACGCTTCCGGGTGGACTCCGACGCCCAGGTGCTCACGGATGACGAGGTCCGGGACCTGATCCGGGACTACGTCCGCGCGGCGCGCCTCGCACAGGAGGTCGGAGCCGACTTCGTCGACCTCAAGCACTGCCACGGCTACCTGCTTCACGAGTTCCTTGGCGCCCACACCCGCCCGGGCCCCTACGGCGGCAGCTTCGAGAACCGGACCCGGATCCTGCGTGAGATCGTCGAGGGTATCCGGGCCGACGGGAACCCCATCGACATCGCGGTCCGCCTGAGCGCCTTCGACTTCGTCCCGTTCCGTCCGGATCCGGCCCGATCACAGCCCGGCAAACCCGGTCCCGGAATCCCGGAGGACTACTCGGCCCACCTTCCCTACCGGTTTGGATTCGGGATCGATCCGCACCATCCGGAGACACACGACCTGACCGAGACCTTCCGGTTCGCCGACCTTTGCGTGGACCTCGGGATCCGGCTGCTCAACCTCACCGCCGGATCGCCCTACTACAACCCGCACATCCAGCGCCCCGCAGCCTATCCGCCATCGGATGGCTACCAGCCGGCGCACGACCCGTTGATCGACGTGGCGCGGCAGCTGGACGTCGTGCGCCGGGTGAAGGCCCACCTCGCCGGACGCGGCGCCGCGGTGGTCGGCACCGCGTACAGCTACCTGCAGGAATACCTGCCCCACGTGGCGCAGGCCGTGGTGCGACGGGGCTGGACCGATCTCGTCGGCCTCGGACGCATGACCCTCAGCTATCCCGGCATCCTGTCCGATGCGACCCGCCAGGGAGTCCTGACGCCGCGGCTGCTGTGTCGGACCTTCAGCGACTGCACCACCGCGCCGCGCAATGGTCTGATCTCAGGGTGCTATCCGCTCGACGACCACTACCGGGTCAAACCGGAGGCCAAGCGGCTCAAGGCGATCAAGAAGGGATCGGCCTAGCCAATCCACGGAAGCGACCGCCATGCACCACGACCCCATCGGCCTGATCGGACTCGGACTGATGGGTACGGCTCTGACGGAGCGCCTGCTGGAGCATGGCCTCCCGGTGGTGGTCTGGAACCGGACCCGATCGAAGGCCGACCCGCTGATCGCCCTCGGGGCGCGCTGGAGCGACAACCCGCTCGTGGACTGTCGAAGGGTCCTTGTGAGCCTCTATGACAGTGCCTCGGTGGAGGCGGTCCTGACACCTCTTCTGGTCCAGGCCCCGGTTGGCCGGGTGATCCTCGACACGACGACCGGCGATCCGGAGTCGACGATGGCCCTCGGTTCGAGATGTGCCGATCGAGGCCTCCAGTACCTCGATGCGCCCATCTCAGGCTCGAGCGAGCAGACCCGACGGGGCGACGTGACCCTCTTCGTGGGGGGGGACCGGGCGACGTTCGAGTCGTGCGCCGACCTGTGGTCGATCCTGGGCCGTCGGGTGCTGCATGTGGGACCGTGCGGGAGTGCGGCCCGGATGAAGCTGATCACCAACCTCGTGCTGGGACTGAACCGCGCGGCGTTGGCGGAGGGCTTGGCGTTCGCGGAGGCGCTGGGAGTGGATCCTGCCGCGGCCCTCGAGGCGCTCAAGAACAGCAATGCATTCTCCCGTGCGATGGACGTGAAGGGCGACAAGATGGTGTCGCGGGACTATGCCCCGCAGGCCCGGTTGTCCCAGCATCTGAAGGACGTCCGACTCATCCTCGACGCGGCGAGTGGGTCAGGACTCACGCTGCCCCTGGCGGAGGCCCACCGTCGACTGATGGAACATGCGGAGCGGCTCGGACTCGGTGACCAGGACAACAGCGTCATCCTCGAGGTCCTTCGTCGGAGGTAACGAGGGGACCCACACGGCGACGCGGAGACACGGAGGAAAGACGAGGGAGATGAGGGAGACGAAGACCGAGGCGATGCCGGTAGGGCTGTGCTCCGCCACGGCCCCATCTCGATCCGATGCGCGTCGTGCACCCGTGAATGGGGACGGTGTCACTGACGCGTCACAGGATCCCGGCTGGGCCGGTTCGATCCACTCCACCCTCGCGGTCTAGATGGGGACGCCACGGAGGCCGTCCCTACCGGGGTGGGCGCTCCCGCGCACAGTGATGCAGGGCACTGCATCACCCACCCATCGATGCCTTCGGCTTCGAAAAGCACCGGCAACTCATGGAGCCAAGGCACCGCTGCCACCCACCCCTTCTCGCCCTGCCTCTCTCCCGTCTTACCTCCGCGTCTCCGCGTCACCGTGTGAGTCCCCTCCCCCGATCACGACAGGATCTCGGAGACAACACGGCCATGGACGTCGGTCAGACGGAAATTGCGCCCCTGGAACCGGTAGGTCAGCCGTTCGTGGTCGATTCCCATCAGATGCAGGATCGTCGCCTGCAGGTCGTGCACGTGGACCCCATCAGTCACCACGTTCATGCCCAGATCGTCCGTCTCCCCGTGGCTCAACCCCGCCTTCACCCCGCCCCCCGCCATCCAGGTCGTATAGGCGTAGGGATGATGGTCCCGACCCCAGTTCTTGCGGTCGTCGAGAGCGCCCTGGATGAACGGGGTCCGACCAAACTCCCCGCCCCAGATCACGAGCGTGTCGTCGAGCAACCCGCGCTGTTGCAGATCCAGGACGAGTCCGGCCGACGGCTGATCGGTGTCGCGGCACTGGGTGTACAGCTCGGTCGTGAGACTCCGATGCTGGTCCCATCCGGGGGGCATCACCTGGACGCATCGGACGCCCCGCTCGACGAGGCGTCGGGCCATGAGGCAGTTGTACGCGAAGGTCCCTTGCTCCCGGACGCTCGGCCCATAGAGCGAGAGCACGCTTTCGGGTTCCTTCGACAGATCCGTCAGTTCCGGAACGCTCGTCTGCATCCGGAACGCCATCTCGTACTGGGCGATGCGCGCGGCGATCTCGGGATCGCCATGCTCCTGGAGCTTCCGCGCATTGAGCGCCGCCAGGTCGTCGAGCATGGCGCGGCGCAGGGAGGGATCGAGTCCCGAGGGATTGCTCAGATAGAGGACCGGATCTCCGTTGCCGCGGAACTTCACGCCCTGGTAGCGCGAGGGCAGGAACCCCGAGCCCCAGTAGAAATCGTAGAAGATCTGTCCGCAGGTGGTGCCCTTGCTGACCGAGGTCATGACCACGAACGCCGGCAGGTTCTCGGTCTCGCAACCCAACCCGTAGGTGAGCCACGCCCCGAGCGTGGGGCGTCCCGGGATCTGGGCGCCGCTCAGCATCAGCGAGATCGCCGGCGCGTGGTTCACGGCGTTGGTATGCATACCCTTCACGAAGCACAGTCGGTCCGCCACCTGGGCTGTGTACGGCAGGAACTCGCTCACCCAGGCGCCGCTCTGTCCGCGCTGGTGGAAGGGCTCGACCGGCGCCAGCAGCAGCTTGCCGTCGGCCTCGCCGGTCATCGTGCTGAAGCGCTTGCCCGCAACGTAGCCGTCGGGGACGGACTTCCCGTGCAGCTCCCGGAGCTTCGGCTTGTAGTCGAAGAGGTCGACATGCGTCGGGGCCCCGTTCTGGAAGAGATAGATGACGTGCTTGGCCCGGGGCGGCTTCGGTGGATACCCCGGCAGTCCCTGGAGCCCACCGCCCGACATCGCAGCCGCGGCCCCGCCCCGTCCCAGCAGCGACGCCAGCGCCCCGGTGCCAAGGGCCGTGGCCCCACGCCCGAGGAAGGTTCTCCGGTTCAGCAGCAGCTGGCTCTCGTCCAAGGGGTTCATCGGATCATTCGACATTCAGGGCCTCGTCGAGATTCAGCACCGTGCTGCACACGACCGTCCATGCCGCCAACGAGGCCGGATCCAGATCCGTGGGAATCCGGATCTCCCCGACCTCGACCAGCTCCCGGGCGCGTTGCGGCTCGGTCGCGAAGCGCTGTCGGTACCCGTGGAGGGATCCCAGCAGGCGTTCCTGCTCCGCGGCATCGGGGAGACGTCCCACCACCTCCCGGTAGAGCCAGCGGAGACGCTCGGGGTCGGTCTCGGCAGCCCCAGCCACCCGCGCGGCCAGGGCGCGGGCGGCCTCGACGTAGGTGATGTCGTTGAGGGTCAGCAGGGCGTGCAGAGGGACATTCGTTCGCGGGGTTCGGACCGTGCAGGTCTGACGGCTTGCGACATCGAAGAACAGGGTCGGTCCCACGATCCGGCGCCAGAACACGTAGAGGCTCCGACGGTAGAGCGACGCGCCATGGTCCTGCTCATAGCGTTTGGTCCCGAACGTCGCCTCCTCCCAGATCCCGGGCGGCTGGTAGGGCTTCACCGGCGGACCGCCGATGTCCTCCACCAGCAGTCCGGCATGGAACAGGGCCGCGTCGCGGATCATCCACGACGGCATCCGAAGCCTTGGACCCCGGGCCAGGAGCCGGTTCTCCGGATCCCGTTCCCGGATCTCCGGAGGCGTGCGCGACGACTGACGGTAGGTGGCGCTGGTGACGATGAGCCGATGAAGGTGCTTGAGATCCCAGCCGGAGTCGCGGAACTCGACCGCCAGCCAGTCGAGGAGCTCCGGGTGACTCGGCCGCTCGCCTTGGAGACCGAAATCCTCGGCGGTCTTTACGAGTCCAAGGCCGAAGAAGAGCTGCCAGGACCGGTTGACCGCCACCCGTGCAGTGAGGGGATGTCCGGGGGACAGGATCCATTGGGCGAGGCCCAGCCGGTTGGTCGGAGACCCGGCCGGGGAGGTCGAGAGCCCCTGCGGCACTGCGGCCCGAACCCGGGCTCCAGGCTGCTGGTAGTTGCCCCGAGCCAGCACGAAGGTGTCCCGGAACTTCTCCTGGTCCTCCATGACCATGACCCGGGGGATGGACCGGTTTAGTCCGTCCCGCTCGTCCCGGAGACGCTTCTGACGCTCCAGCGCTCCGGCGTACGGCGCATCGTTCGTCCTCCAGTGGGCGGCCAGCTGGTTGAGACGCCCCCCATCCCGCAGTTCGGGATCCTGCGCGAGCGCGTCCTGGATCTCCTTGGGCAGATCCCGGACGCCCGACGCCTCCACCACGGGCTTCCCGGCCGGCCGGGGGAACTTGACCGACTCGAGGGTCCGCACCGTTCCGGCGACCGCCTTCAGCTCGGTCTCGAGCCGCTGGCGTCGCTCCTTCTGGGTCTCGGAGGGCCATTCGAGGTTTGGACGTGCCTGCGGATCCCCACCGCCGCCATCGACCGCCGTGCGATCGAAGAAGGCGAGCAGACTGAAATAGTCCTGCTGGGTGAACGGATCGTATTTGTGGTCGTGACAGCGCGTGCAGTTGAAGGTGGCCCCAAGCCAGACGGTGGCGACGGTCTCGGTCTGGTCGAACAGGTAGTCGATCCGGTTCTCCTCCGGGATGCGTCCTCCTTCCCCGTTGATCATGTGGTTGCGGACGAATCCAGTGGCGAGGCGCTGCTCGGGTGCCGGCGAAGGGAGGAGATCCCCCGCCAGCTGCCACGTGGTGAAGTCGTCGAAGGGGCGGTTGGCGTTGAACTCCCGGACCACCCAGTCGCGCCACGGCCACATGGTGCGTTCGCCATCGCCTTGGTAGCCATTGGAGTCGGCATACCGCGCCGCCTCGAGCCAGTCCCACGCCAGCCGTTCGCCATGGCGTGGCGAGGCGAGCAGGCGGTCCACCTGACGCTCGTAGGCTTCGGGTTGTGTGTCCTCGACGAACCTCCGGATCTCATCGGGCGTCGGGGGCAGCCCGGTCAGATCGAAGGAGAGCCGACGCAACAACGGTTCCCGCGAGGCCTCGGGCGCGGCCTCGAGACCCTCCCTCGCCAACAGGGTCCGCACGAAGGCGTCGATCGGGTTCGACACGCCCGGGACGGACGGCGGCGTGGGGCCCTGCGGGGGCTCGTAGGCCCAGTGGCGTCCCCAGGCCGCGCCCTCGGCGATCCAGCGGGTCAGGGTCGCAATCTGGTCCTGCGACACCGGACGGTGCGCCTCCGGTGGCGGCATGAGATCATCCGCATCCCCGGTGAGGAGCCGTCGGATCACCTCGCTCGCCTTCGGGTCGCCGGGGACGACAGCCACCTTGCCGCTCCTGCCCGGACCGATCGCCTCCTCAAGGACATCCAGCCGCAGGCCCCCTTTGCGGGCGGCCGCATCGGGCCCATGACAGGCAAAGCAGTGGTCCGAGAGGATGGGTAGGACGTCGCGGGAGAACCGCACCGGCTCGGCGGCCTGGGCGGATCCGAGCCCGAGGGCGAGTCCAAACAGGGCCCCGAGGGACTTCCATCGCGTGGCAGGATTCCAGGCCCGGAAGTCCGAGGTCATGACGACACTCCGCTCAGATCGCAGGCACGTTCCATCCCTCGCGATACGAGCGTCGGATCCAGGGGTTTGCGTCCGGCATGTGGGTGAACTGGAGCCGCTTCGCGTCCCAGTCCAGCGTGGCGTTGGGGAACCGCGTGGCGACGCCGCCCAGCAGGATGGATTCGGTAAGGGGTCCGGAATAGGAGAAGGGTGTCGAGGTCTTGGCCTCGCCCCGGACCGCATCGATGAACTGATGCCAGTGGTCGACGCCCTCCACCACAGGGAGCCCGTCGGTCACCACCTTGCCGCCCTTCAGGACGATGGGCATGGAGACGTGCGGGATGATCATGACGCCTTCGGTGCCGATGAGGATCGATCCCTGGTCGGGGAGATCCTTTCCGGCCAGCAGGGCCCGGATCTCGGCGGGCGGACGCTGGTTGCCGTCGTACCAGGTGATCGGGATCCGGCTGGGGATCGTGTACCGCGTGGCGGGGAAGACGTAGCGGATCAGGGCGTTGTTGGCCCAGGAATCGGCGTTGGGCGACGGCCCCTCGCTGCGCACCGAGACGGGTGCCGTGAGGGCGAGGGCGGCGAAGACGGGGTCGAGGATGTGGCAGCCCATGTCGCCGAAGGTGCCGGTGCCGAAGTCGAGACGACGGCGCCAGTTGGCCGGGTGGTACCAACCGTTGCCGATGAAGGGGCGGTAGCGGCAGACGCCGAGCCATAGGTCCCAGCTGAACCCGGCTGGCACCGGATCGATGCGGTTCGGCTTCGGCGACAGATCCCCCCAGTCCTTGCTGCTCCACGTGTGGACTTCATTGACCTTGCCGATCGCCCCGGCCTGCACCTGGGCCACCGCGGTGCGGTATTCCTTGGCCGAGTGGACCTGGATGCCCATCTGGGTCGGCACCTTCCGCGCCGCGGCCATGAGGGCCATCTGACGGCTCTCGTAGACGTCGTGCGTCAGGGGTTTCTGTCCGTAGACGGCGATGCCACGGTCGAGGGCCGACAACCCCATCGGCGCGTGCATGTGGTCGGGGGTCGACACGCTGACCGAGTCGAGCTTCTCGCGGTCGAGCAGCACGCGGTAGTCCTCATAGACCCGGGCGTCGGGGAAGCGCTTGCGGAACTCGGCGGTGCGACCGGCATCGGCCTCGGCGACGGCGACCATGCGGACCTTGGGGTGCGAGGCGATGGACGTGAGATCGGCCCAGGCCATGCCCGAGGCACCGAAGCTGGCGTGGAGGACCTGTCCGGACGGCGGGTTCGCGAGAAGATCACGCGTGATGAACGGGGCGGCGAGGAGTCCGGAGGCGCCGGTCTTGAGGAACGAACGCCGTGTGGAGGCGGAGACAGTGTTCACGGGTTGAGGACGTGTCATGGAAAGACGTGATGAAACCCATCCGTCCTCAGCGAGGCACGCGAAAAGAGCGGAGTGCAGCAGACCCATCCAATGGAGATGTGGACCGCAGTCGAACGGGAAGGGCCGACGGACGCGGAGACTCGGCACCGCGTGAATCCCTCGCCTACCCCTCGCCGTATGGGCCGCGCTCTTTGCCCTGTAACCCATTCGTCACCTCTGGTGTCCTTGCTCCTGTCCTGCCCGGATGCGCCCCAACCGCGGCGCACCCCTCCATCGGTCATGAACAAGAACGAATCCCTACTGCAGTTCTTCTCCGCCCAGAGCGCCGAGATCCCCTACGGACTGTTCCTCATCAACTTCGTCCTCGCCGCCGTCCTCGCCCACCTGCTCGGACGCCTCTATGCCCGGTTCGGCCATTCGCTGTCGAACCGCGAGATGTTCGGCCGGAACTTCATGGTTCTGAGCATGACGACGATGCTGATCATCACGATCGTGAAGTCGTCGCTGGCGCTGTCGCTGGGACTCGTGGGGGCGCTGTCGATCATCCGGTTCCGGACCGCCGTGAAGGAACCCGAGGAACTGGGCTATCTCTTCATCTGCATCGCGATCGGACTCGGGCTCGGCGCGCAGCAGACCGTCATCACGATCGTGGCGTTCGTGATCCTGTCGGCCCTGATCGCCCTCAACCGGATGGTCCGGGGACGCGAACCGGGACCGAGCCTGTACCTGACCCTGTCAGCGCCCCGGGACCGGAGTCCCGGTCTGGCCGCCTGGACGGCCGCGCTGCAGCGTCACACGAGGGACCTCCGGCTGCGGCGGTTCGATGAGACCGACTCCCACCAGGAGGCGTCGTACCAGGCCGCCTTCCCGGACCTCAGGACGGTGGAGACCTGCCTGGAGGAGTTCCGGACCCGCCATGCCGACACGCGGGTGCGGCTGATGGACGACCGCGGCATCGGCACCTGACGGCCCCATGGCGGATGCCTCGGAGAACGGATTCCGCTTCGAGCGGAAGTATCACATCACCGACGTGCCGTTCGGTGAGGTGGAGCACTGGGTCCGCCAGAGCCCGGCGGGGTTCCGGGAGATCCATTCGACCCGGACCATCAACAACATCTATCTCGACACCCCGGGGCTCGATTCCTACTTCGAGAACGTCGGGGGTCTGGCCGAGCGCACCAAGCTCCGGATCCGCTGGTATGGGGCGCTGCTCGGCCCCATCGCCAAACCGGTGCTCGAGTTCAAGATCAAGCGCGGGATGGTCGGCACCAAGGACTCCCATCCGCTGGCCCCCTTTCGTCTGGAGCCCGGGTTCAGCATCGCCGACCTCGAGAAGGCCGTCCGCGACTCCGTCCTACCCCCGGATGTCCGGGCCGCCCTCGAGGACGTGGAGCCGGCGATGATCAACCGGTACCATCGGAAATATTTTCTGTCGGCCGATGGCACCTACCGCGTGACGCTCGACTGGGGACTCGAGTTCTACCGGGTCGACCGGCATGACACCCGGTTCACCTGCCCGAACCGGCTTCCGGACAGCACCGTGATGGAGCTGAAGTATGCCGGTGAGGTCGCCGAGCTCGACGAGCGGATCACCAACTTCTTCCCGTTCCGGGTGACCCGGATGTCGAAATACGTCACCGGCATGGAGGCGGTGGAGGGATGAACCCGTCCCGCAGGGCGGGGGCATCGGATCCCTTGGCGTGGATCTCCCCGGCCCAGTTCAGCTGGGGGCTGACGGCCCTGCTCGCCCTGCTCGTGACGGCATTCCACCAGGATCTGCTCCAATACAATCGGGAGCCCGAGGTGGTCCTGTCCGAGATCCTCGCCGTCAACCACTCGGCGCTCGACGACGCCGACGGCGACTTTCCGGGGTGGATCGAGCTCCAGAACCGGAGTGGTCGACCGGTCGACCTCGCCGGATGGCATCTGACCGATGATTTCCGCAATCCGACGCGGTGGACCTTCCCGTCGGTAACGCTCGACCCGGGCGCATTCCTCGTGGTGTTCGCCTCGGGCAAGGACCGGACGAACCGGGTGGAGGACCTTCATGCGAACTTCAGACTCGACCCGAAGGGGCGGTTCCTCGGGCTCGCACGCCCCGGGGGCGGTGTGTTCGAGGACGAATTCCAGCCGAAGTATCCGGCTCTCCCAGGCGACGTCTCCTTCGGCAGGCTCCAGAGCCGTGGGGACAGTCCGTTCCCGCTGCGTCGGCACGGACTGTTCGTCACGCCCAGTCCTGGGGAGACGAACCGGGGGGAAATGCTGGGCCAGGTGGCGGACACGCAGTTCAGCCATCCCCGAGGCATCCACGACCAGCCCTTCATGCTCACGATCGGATGTCGCACCCCGGGGAGCGAGATCCGGTACACCCTGGATGGGTCCCTGCCCCGACCGGACCGTGGCGTCGTCTACTCCGGGCCAATCGCAATCACGAACACCACGATCCTGAGAGCCGCCGCGTTCCGGGTCGGATTCCGGCCCTCGAATGTCGACACGCTGACGTTCCTGTTCCCGGCAGGAGCACGACCGGTTCCGGAGACCTCGTCGCTGTCGGAGGAAACACGGATCCGGACCCACCCACTCCCGCCGCGGACCACCCTGTCCTCAGTCCCCATCGTGTCCCTGGTGCTGGATCCCGCGGACCTCTGGGATCCGACCCGTGGACTGCAGGTGAACCCGCTGCAGACGGGGGATGCCTGGGAGAAGGCCGCATCGATGGAATGGATCGAATCGGGGTTCACCGGGAGTCGCACCGGGGACCGCGCCGCCTTCTGTGGCCTCTCGGTCCATGGATCCTCGGGAGGGAACTTCGGCCCCGACACCAAGCTCTCCTTCCGACTCGTGTTCCGAGACCTCCATGGGACTCCGGAGTGGTCCGGGCGTCTCTTTGGTCCCACGGGCGCCAAACACTTCAAGACCCTCCTGCTGGACGCGGGATCCCCGGTTGGGGAATCCATGGACACCCGACAGGCTGGACCTAACCTCATCCGGGGCGCCCTCACCCGGGAGACCTTCCGTGCCATGGGACAACCGGCACCGGATGGGCGATTCGTCCATGTCGTGCTGAACGGGAGCTATTGGGGCGTGTACGACCTGCAGGAACGGATCGACACCCGATTTCTTGCGGATCGGTTGGGCGGCAAGCCCTCGAACTACACGATGCGCAGTCCCAACGGGGTGGCTTCCCGGGAGGACACGGCATGGCTCCGGATCCGCGAACTGTGCGGTCTGGGGATGTCCGATCCGGGACGCTATGCGGAGCTGGAATCCCTTGTGGACCTCGAGGCGTTTGCCGATTTCGTGGTACTCCGGACCCAGGATAGATCCCGGGGCGACTTCGACGCCCCGGGATGGATCGCAGTCCGGCGGGAGTCGCCGAGGGTGGGGGCCTATCTATTCCTGCCACAGGGTCGTCACCTCCGGAAAGGGGAAGACGAGGAGCGGACGCCGTTGGATACCCTCTCCCCGACAACGCTGTATCGATTACTCCAGTCGCAGCCCCGATTCATGAGTCTCCTTGAAAAGAGACGGCGCATGCACGAGTCGCCGGGGGGAGCCCTCTCACCCGCGGCCATGGAGGCGCGGCGTTCGGAGCTGTTGGAGAGGGTCGAACCGGCCCTCGGGGCTGAGATGCTCCAGTGAGAGACGGGACGGAGGTAGATCCATCCCACTCCAGAGGCTCTGCGCCAGGTGTGCCGTGGGCGCTTCCGCGCCCAGTGCCGCAGGGCACTGCGGCACCCACCGGATCAGCACCACCGGCAGCACCACCGGGGTGGCCTCCACACCAGGCAGTGCGGCGTCCAGAAAGGATCAGCCCACTGAGGGCGCGGTGGGGCCAAAGGGATCAGGATCCGAGCAGCTCCTCGGCATGCCGACGTGCGGCGGCGGTGGCTCCGCCCAGCATGCGGGCCACCTCCTCGATCCGATCGGTACGGCCCAGTCGGCTGACGAAGGACTCGGTTCGGCCATCCTGGACTTCCTTGGTGACACGATAGTGGACATGCCCCGCCGCGGCCACGGGGGCCAGGTGGGTGATGCACAGCACCTGGTGTTGTTCGGCGATCTGGCGGAGCTTCGCACCCACGCCTGAGGCCGTCTCGCCCCCCACGTTGGCGTCGACCTCGTCGAACACCAGCACCGGCACCTCGTCCTCCCGCGCCAGCACGGTCTTCAACGCCAGCATGACCCGCGCAAGCTCGCCGCTCGAGGCGATGGCGCGTAGTGGCCGGGCCGGCTCGCCCGGATTCGGGGCGAACAGGAACTCGCACTGGTCGAAGCCCGTGGGCGAAGGCGTCTCCGACCTCGAGAGCCCGACCTCAAGCTGGCTCTGCCGGAAACCCAGAGCGGCCAACTCCTTGCCCGCCGCTTTCGACAGCTTGCCAACCAGCTTCCGTCGGGCGGCGGTCAGGTCGTCCCCCGCCTTCGCCAGTGCCACTTCAGCCCGCTGGAGTTCCGCATCCAGGCGGATCAACTCGGCATCCCGTCCCTCGAGCTGCCCGAGACGGAGTCGCGCCTCGACACCGAAGGCGGCCACGTCGGCAAGGGTCTGGCCATACTTGCGCTTCAAGGACTGGAGCAGATTCAACCTCTCCTCCAGAAAGGCGAGCCGCTCGGCGTCGACATCGACCGAGTCGCCGTAACGGGACAGTGCAACCTGGAGTTCCTGGAGCAGCACCAACGCCTGGGCGTGGAGCGATGTGAGGGAGTCGACACCGGGATCCAGTCGCTGGAGATCCTGCAGCACCCGTCCCAGCGACCCGAACCGGGTCAGTACGGCGTCGTCCTGCTCCGACAGGAGCTCCAAGGCACCTCGGGACAGCTCGATCAGGCGGGCCGCGTTGGCGGCACGGTGGTGTTCCGCCTCCAGCGCCTCGTCGTCGTCCGTGAGCCGGGCCGCCTCGATCTCGCGGACCTGGAACCGGAGCAGGTCGAGCTGGCGGGCATAGGCCTGCTCGTCCACCACGAGGGCACGTCGGGCCGCAAGAAGTTCCTCCCGTTGCCGGAAGGCCTTCTCGAACATCGATCGCGCGAGCCCCAAACCCCCGAAGGCATCGAGGACCGCAAGCTGGCGGGACGGTTTGAGGAGGGACTGATGGTCGTGGGGTCCGTGGAGGTCGACCAGATCGCCGGCCACCTCGGCGAGGGTGCCGAGACTGGTCGGGGAGCCATTGACGAACTGTCGGTTGGTCCCGGTCGACGTGAAGGTCCGCTTCAGGATCAGCTGACCGCCCTCGCAGGGTTCGAGGCCGTGTCGGACCAGAAGCTCCGGGTCTGGCAGGGGCCTCTCCCGCTGGCCGACCTCGAACACCGCCTCGACGGTGCAGGCGTCGGCTCCCGACCGGATCAGGGTCCGGTCGGCCCGCTGTCCCAGGACGAGACCGAGGGCTCCGAGGATAACGGATTTGCCGGCCCCGGTCTCCCCTGTCAGCACATTGAGGCCCGGAGCCAGCTCCAGGGTCAGGTCCGCCACGAGGGCGAGGTTACGGATGCGGAGGGTCGTCAGCATTGGACGTCCCTTGTTTCGACCCGAACCGCCGGGTTGCCAACCGGAATTTCGGGAACCTGGCCCCGGTCACACGGACGGGGAGAACACGGAGGGGGACCCACACGGCGACGCGAAGACGCGGAGAACAAAGAGAGGGGATCCGATGGCTTCAGCCCTTCCGTCCTTCTCGACCTCCGCGTCTCTGCGTCGCCGCGTGAGTCCCTCCCTACCGCCCCCGTCCGCCGCCGTCCGCCTCAGGCCTTCTCCTGGATCATCTCGAACTTCGCGCCGCTGAGGATGCGTTCGACGAAGTTCGTCGTGTAGTTGCCGCGACGGAAGTCGGGGTCCTGGAGGATCGCCTGCTCGAACGGGATCGTGGTCTTGACCCCGGTGATCATGTACTCGGAGAGCGCACGGCTCATCCGGTTCATGGCCTCGGCACGGTCGCGTCCCACGGTGATCAGCTTGCCGATCATCGAGTCATAGTAGGGTGGGATCGTGTAGCCGGCGTAGGCATGGGAATCGATCCGGACCCCCGCTCCGCCCGGGGCGTAGTACATCTCGATCCGACCCGGACACGGCCGGAAGTCGCCGAAGGGATCCTCCGCATTGATGCGGCATTCCATGGCATGGCCCTTGAACTGGACGTCGCCCTGGGAGAAGCGGAGTTTTTCGCCAAGGGCGATGGCAATCTGCTCCTTCACGATGTCGATCCCGGTCACCTCTTCGGTGATGGGGTGCTCGACCTGGACCCGTTTGTTGACCTCGAGGAAATAGAAGTTGCCGGTGTCGTCGGCGATGAACTCCACGGTGCCGGCGTTGGTGTAGCCGGCGGTCTCGGCGATGCGGAGGGCGGCCTTGCCCATCTTGGACCGGAGGCCCTTGAACTCCTTCTTGTCGAGCAGCGGCGACGGGGTCTCCTCGATCAGCTTCTGGTTGCGACGCTGGATGGAGCAGTCGCGCTCCCCGAGGTGGATGATGTTGCCCTTGGTGTCGCCGAGGATCTGAAACTCGATGTGATGGGGGTTCTCGATGAACTTCTCGATGTAGACCCCGCTGTTCCCGAACGCCTTCTCCGCCTCGGTCCTCGCGGTGTGGTAGCCCTTCACCAAGGCCACGTCGTTGTGGGCCACCCGCATCCCACGGCCACCGCCGCCGGCGACGGCCTTGATCATCACGGGATAGCCGATCTTGCGGGCAATGGTCAGGGCCTCCTGCTCGGTCTCGATGAGGCCGTCGGATCCCGGAGGGGTCGGCACACCGGCCTTGCGGGCGAGGACACGGCTGGACGCCTTGTCGTGGAGCGCGTTCATCGCCGCCGAACGCGGGCCGATGAAGCGGATGTTGCAGCTCTCGCAGACATCGGCGAAATGGGCATTCTCGCTCAGGAACCCATATCCGGGGTGGATCGCGTCGACATCCGCGATCTCGGCCGCGGAGATGATGCGGTCGATCCGCAGGTAGCTGTCGGTGCTGGGGCCATCCCCGATGCAGATGGCCTCGTCGGCCACCTGGACGTGCATGGAGTTGGCGTCCGCCTTGGAGTAGACCGCGACCGTCTTGACGTTCAACTCGCGGCACGCGCGGATGATCCGCATGGCGATCTCGCCGCGATTGGCGACCAGGACTTTCTCGAACATAGGGGGTTTCGATCGAAGGAGGATCTCGGGCTAGCAGGAGCGGTTTCCGCCGGCATCCCACCGGACGGCGACCCGCGGCAGACCGCTCAGAGCGGACGCACCTTGAACAGGGGCTGGCCGAATTCCACCGGCTTGGCGTTGTCGGACAGGATCGAGGTGATGATGCCCCGGGTCTCGGCCTTGATCTCGTTCATCACCTTCATGGCCTCGATGATGCAGACCACGGTGTCCGGCCCCACCTCGGTTCCGACCTCGACGTAGGACGCCGAGTCCGGGGACGGGGAGCGGTAGAAGGTGCCGATCATCGGAGACTTGATGTCCAGGTCGCCCGAAGAGGCCGCCGAACCCGCGGCAGGAGCCGAGGCGGCCGGGCCTGAAGCCGGCCGGGCCAGCTGGGTGAACGCCGTCAGCTCCGGATCGTCCACCGGGGTCACCATCGGGACCCCGACCGCGATCGGCCGCTTCAGCTTGATCTTGAATTCCTTCTCCTCGAGCTCGAACTCCGAAAGGGAGTTCTTCTTCATCAAATCAATGATCGCCTTGATCTCCTTGAGATCCACGTGGTGTCCCGGGTTGAAGTTGGTTGAAAACCTCGAAACGAAACGGGGCATATCAGCTCGTGGGCCTCCCCCAGCTCCGTCGCAGCGGGCGGATGCTGTATGAAGACCCCGTTACCGGTCAAGGCCCATGTCACCCCCCACCGAACACCCCTTCCGCAAGCCCCAAAACAGCCCTACGCCGAGGCGGTAACGTTAACAAGCGCCTCCAATCCAAGGAGGTACGAGGTCACACCAAAACCCGCGATCTGTCCCCGGCAGACAGCGGCGATGACGGAACGGTGTCGGAACTCCTCCCGGGCGTGAATGTTGGAGAGGTGGACCTCGACGACCGGGATGCCGATGGCGGAGATGGCGTCCCGCAGGGCGATGCTGGTGTGGGTGAGGGCTCCGGCGTTCAGAACCACCCCGGCGCAGGTCGACCGCGCCTCGTGGAGCCAGTCCAGAAGCTCGCCCTCGTGGTTGGACTGCCGACAGTCGACCTCGACCCCGAGCTGACGGGCCCGATCCCGGACGGCGGACTCGATGTCGGCCAGGGTCGACCGCCCATAGACCTCGGGCTGTCGGGTCCCCAGGAGGTTCAGGTTGGGACCGTTCAGCAGCAGCACCTTCATCCGACGATTAACGGAATTCCCCTCCCGGGTGTCGAGCCTTCGTCACCACGGGTCCCGGACAGAAAAGACTCAACGTTCCGGCCGGTTCCTGTTTACTCGCGCTTCCAAGATCGATGAAGGACTCCCCTGCACCCGCCACCCTGAACCCGACCCCCTCCCCCGCAGCCGGGATCCGGGATCTCTTCCAGAACTATGTTGTCCCCAGCTATGGGCGGTTCGACCTCGTCCTGGACCGTGGCGCCGGCAGCCATCTCTGGGATGTGGACGGGCGCCGCTACCTCGATCTCGGCGGTGGCATCGCGGTCTGCTCGCTGGGCCATGCCCATCCGGAGCTTGCCGAGACCCTGGCCACGCAGGCGCGTCGGCTCCTGCACGTCTCAAACCTCTACCATCACGAGCCGCAGGGACGTCTGGCCGAACAGATCGTGACGCGCATCGCCCCGGGCAAGGTGTTCTTCGCCAACTCGGGGGCGGAATCCAACGAGGGTCTCTACAAGCTGGCCCGGAAGTTTGGACACGACGAGGGGCGTTTCGAGATCCTGACGGCCACGAACTCCTTCCACGGACGAACCCTCGCCAGCATCGCGGCCACCGGACAGGACAAGGTCAAGAAGGGGTTCGAACCCGCCGTGAGCGGGTTTCGTCATATCCCCTTCAACGACCTTGATGCCGCACGGAATGCCCTGTCTCCGGCCACCGTGGCCATCCTCATCGAGGGGGTGCAGGGGGAGGGCGGCCTGACTCCGGCGACCGTCGAATATCTTCTTGGGTTGCGACGCCTCTGCGACGAGAACCGGATGCTGCTCCTGATGGACGGGGTCCAGTGCGGACATTTCCGGACGGGCCGATTCCAAAGCTTCCAGCGGCTGCTGGAAGGCGTGCCCGGAGCCGAATCGTTCCTGCCCGACGCCCTCTCGACCGCCAAGTCGCTGGGCGGCGGATTTCCGATCGGGGCCTTCTGGGTCCGTCAGAAGGTCCATGGGGTCGACCTCGCCGACCTCCTGGGACCAGGCACCCACGGAACCACCTTCGGCGGCACCCCCCTCGCCTGTGCCGTGGCCCTGAAGATCTTCGAGATCATCGACCGCGACGGCCTGGTCGACCATGTGCGCTCGGTCGGGACCTGGCTGACGTCGGAACTCGCGACGCTCGCCGCAACCTACCCCGGGGTGATCCGGGGGATCCGGGGTCTGGGGTTCATGCAGGGTCTGGAGCTCCATCCGCGGGATCAGATCCCGGGCTTCGCCGGCAGCGACAGGCCGGCCAGCCTCCAGATGGTCCATCAACTCCAGGAGGCCGGTTTGCTGACCATTCCCTCGGGCAATCAGGTGGTCCGTCTCCTTCCGGCCCTGAACCTGCCCCAGGACCAGCTGGCCGAGGGACTGGACTCGATCCGGAAGGTCCTTCAGCGGATCGCCTAGACCGATCCCGACGAACCCACCGTTCCCGTGGATTCCCCGGGATCCGGTACGATCGGAGGAGTCCCCGGATCCACCCGATCCACCACCGACCCGACCCTTCCGGAGGCCAGTCGGGTCTCCAGCCGCTGGCCCGGACGGAGTCCGTCGACACGACGCACTAGCTGCCCGGTCGACGGATCGAAGGTCAGGGAGTAGCCCCGTTCAAGGACCTGAAGCGGGGACAGGAGACGGAGGGACTGCCCCGCCTGATCCGAGCGGGACCGAAGTCGGTCCCGATGGCGGGACACTGCGACAGCCAGTCGGCGGCGGAGTTCGACCAGGCGCCGCCGGTCTCGCTCGAGGGCCACCTGGGGACGCCGCGCCAGCAATCGGGACACCGACGACGACACCCGGGATACGGCATCCCGGACGCCCCGTCCCACCCCCCGGACGAGGGCGGCTGTCGCGTCGTCCACCTGCTGGATGCGCGTCTCGAGCTGTCGCCGCGGATGTCGTCGCTCCAGTCGGAGGGTCCAGGACTCGGCCCGCTGGCCCCAGTTGAGAACCGTACGAGCCGTCAACACCCTCAATCGGCGCGCCGCGACCGAGAGCCGTCCGACAGCATCGATGTAGCCCGCCGTCAGCAATTCCCCTGCCGCGCTGGGGGTGGCGGCGCGCAGGTCGGCCACCAGGTCGGCGATGGTGAAGTCGATCTCATGACCCACCGCCGAGATCACGGGCAGCCCGGAGGCGGCGATCGCCCGGGCCACGACCTCCTCGTTGAAGGACCACAGATCCTCCAGGGATCCTCCGCCGCGCGTCACAAGGATCACGTCCAGGGACCCAGGGTGTGCCCGTTCCCAGGCGTTGAGCATGCCGATCGCCTCCGCGATCTCCGGCGCGGCGCCCTCGCCCTGGACGCGGACCGGGACGAGCACGAATTCCAGCCCGGCGAAGCGGCGTCCGACGACATGAAGAACATCCCGGATCGCGGCACCGGTGGGAGAGGTCACGAGGCCAACCCGACGGGGAAACCGAGGAATCAGACGCTTCCGTCCCACCTCGAAGAGGCCCTCGGCCTGCAGCCGGGCCTTGAGCCGCTCGAAGGCCGCCTGGAGCGCCCCGATGCCCTCGAGCTCCACCGACGTCACCCGCAACTGATACTTCCCCTGGGGTTCGTAGACCGTCAGCTCCCCGCCCAGGATGACCTTCACGCCGTCCCGGAGCGGGACCTTCGAGGCCGCCGATTGGCTCCGGAACAGCACACAGCCCAGCTGCGCCGTGGCATCCTTGAGAACGAAATAGGCATGGCCGCTGGCCTGCAGACGATGGTTGGAGATCTCACCGGAGACCCGGACGAATCCGAACCGGGATTCGAGGTGGCGCTTGATGCCCTGGGTGAGCTCGCTCACCGACAGCACCGGCGGGGGGCTGGCCGTCGGGGGCGGTTCGACATCAACGGCGGCCTCGACCTCGCACTTCGGCCGGCCGACCGGAGCTCCCGGACCGGTCCGCGGGGTGAAGAGGTCCCCGAAGTCCCACTGGCTTTTGGAGGATCTGGGCATCGTCGGTTCTTCAGGAAGCGATCCGATCCGCGATCACGACACGCCCAGCCGCTCCGAGATGCGGTGGATCGACCGGGCCCGGCCAGTGGACTCGTCCACATCCACCCAGCATCCATTGAGCTGGACCCCTCGGGTGCAGACCTCGAACCGCTGGGGCGTCTGGGTAAGGAACCGTCTCAGGATGGGGGCCGTTTCCCGGCCGAGGACCCCGTCGTGCCCCCCGGTGAATCCGGCGTCGGTGATGCAGGCGGTCCCGCCCGGGAGGATCCGCTCGTCCGCCGTCTGCACGTGCGTGTGGGTGCCCACCACGAGGCTCACCTGTCCATCGAGATGCCACCCCAGCGCAATCTTCTCGGAGGTCGCCTCGGCATGAAAATCGACGATAACGACCGTCGCCTCGGCCTTGAGGGAGGCCAGTTCCCGGGGCCCGACAACAAAGGGGTTCTCGAGGGGCGCCATGAAGGTCCGACCCTGGAGATTCAGGACCCCGAGCGAGGCGCAGCCGGGACGGGTGACAACGGTGGATCCTCGACCCGGGACCTCGGGCGCATAGTTGGCGGGGCGCACGAAGCGGGGTTCGGACTGCAGGAGCTGGGAGACCTCGCGTTGGTCCCAGAGATGATCCCCGGAGGTGATGACATCGACACCGGCCGCGAAGATCTCCGCCGCGGTGGAGGGTGTGATGCCGGAGCCTCCGGCGGCGTTCTCGCCGTTGGCCACGACGTAGTCGAGCCCGAGGGACTCCCGGAGCACCGGGATCCGTTCCCGACAGGCCCGTCTCCCAGGTTCGCCCACGATGTCTCCGATGAAGAGGATGCGCACCGCGCCGAGGTTGGGCCGACACCCACCGGCCGGCAAGGCGCGTGAGCACCGCTCGTGAGCACCATGCGCCGGGGCCGCGGTGGAACCCACAAAACCGTTGTCCCCTGCGCCCCTGCGCGGGCAGGGTCCACGGTCTGTCTATGCAACAGGTGAACATCGGACTGGTCGGGGGCGGAACGGTGGGAGGCGGAGTGCTTTCCGGGCTCCAGAGGAACGGCAACCTCCTGGCGTCGAGGCTGGGACTGTCCCTGAGCGTCGCCCGGGTCGCGGTCCGCGACGTCCGCAAATCCCGACCCGTGGCCCTTCCGGCTGGCGTGATCACTGGGGACTGGCGACAGGTGGTCGACGACCCGTCGGTCCACATCGTCACCGAGCTGATGGGCGGGACGACGACGGCGAGGCAGGTCGTTCTCGCGGCGCTGCGCCGGGGCAAACCGGTTGTCACCGCGAACAAGGCACTGCTCTCCAGCCATGGCGAGGAACTCTTCGCCGAGGCCGCCCGTTCCGGGACCAATCTCTACTATGAGGCCTCCGTCGCCGGGGGTATCCCGATCATCAAGGTGCTCCGAGAGTCCCTCGTCGGAAACCGCGTCCAGCGCATCGCCGGGATCGTCAACGGCACCTGCAACTACATCCTGACCCGGATGAAGCTCGAGGGGGCCTGCTTCGAGGACGTCCTCAAGGACGCCCAGCGCCTCGGCTACGCGGAGGCGGAACCCTCGCTCGACGTCGACGGACACGACGCCGCCCACAAGATCGGGATCCTTGCCTCCCTCGCCCACGGGTTTTGGGTGCAGCCCGAACAGATCCACGTCGAGGGCATCCGCCACATCGATCCGCTCGACATCCAGTTCGCCGGACAGCTGGGCTACACGATCAAGCTCCTCGGCATCGTTCGCGAGGGTCCCGACCCCGGGAAATCCACCCGCCGCAACGGGGCCCGCCCCCGGCCGATCCAGGTGTCCGTTTATCCGGCTCTTGTCCCGAATTCCCACGTACTCGCCTCGGTCAACCACGCCTTCAACGCGGTGGCCGTCCGCGGCGATGTCGTCGGCGACACCCTCTTCTACGGCCGGGGTGCCGGGGCGGACGCCACCGCGAGCTCGGTGTTGAGCGACCTCGCCGATGCCACGCTAGACCTGAAGAACGGATCCCATCGCCGCGTGCCGCCGTTCGTCGCCCACGAGGGGCATGCGACCGTGAGCCCGATCGAGGACTTGGTGTCCCGCTACTATGTCCGGCTGTCGGTGCTCGATCGTCCCGGGGTGTTCGCGCGGATCGCCAACATCCTTGCCCGCTCCGGCATCGGCATCTCCTCGATCATCCAGCCGGAGGGACACGTCGGCGAGGCCGTGCCGGTGATCCTGATGATCCACGACGCCCCGAACGCCGCGATGCGCCGGGCCCTCCAGCAGATCGGGCGACTGCCCGCGGTGAAGTCGACGCCGGCCATGATCCGGGTCGAGCCCCTCGAGTGACGCGGACCGAGGGATTCCCGACACCGTCACCGCCACCCGTACCGTCTCCGGATCAGATCACGAACTCGAGCGGTGGCGCCTTGGGGATGACTCCCATGGTCTGACCCCGCGCGAGGAACCGACGGATGCTCTCCCGCCCCTTCTCACCGTAGTCGAGGGTCCAGTGGTTCACATACATGCCGACGAAGCGGTCGGCCAGCTCCGCGCCCATGTCCCGGGCCCACTGCAGGGAATGGGCCACCGCCTCGGGACGGTGATCGAGGCTGTAGCGGATGCTGGCGGTGAGGATGTCGCTGACCCGACGCCGAAGCTCCGGGGCGTGGCGCTTGTGGATGACATTGCCTCCCAGCGGCAGCGGAAGGCCGTCGTTCTCGTGTCCCCACCAGATCCCCAGATCCTCGCAGAGCTCGAGTCCCTCGTTCCGATAGGTCAGCTGCCCCTCATGGATGATCAGCCCGACATCGGCTTCCCCCCGCTTCACCGCGGCGAAGATCTGGTCGAAGGGCACGACGAGGATGTCGAGTTCCTCGGCCCTGCGGCCCAGCCAAAGCTGCAGGGCCAGGAAGGCGCTGGTCATGCGTCCCGGCACCGCGATCCGGGACCGGGCCACCTCGTCCCGACCCATCCGTCGCGGGGACACGAGCATCGGACCGTATCCGTCTCCCATGCTGGCTCCGCTGGACAGCAGGGCGTAGGTCTCGCTCACATGGGCGTAGGCATGGATGCTGATGGCGGAGATGTCCAGCTCACCCCGGGTCGCCCGCTCGTTCAGGGTCTGGATGTCCTGGAGGATGTGCTCGAACCGAAGCCCCGGCGTGGGAAGACGATCCTTCGCGAGAGCGTAGAACATGAAGGCATCGTCCGGATCCGGCGAATGCCCGAGGGTGAGGGAGAGGGACTCCATGCCCTCGAAGGATGGAATCGGTTCCCGGTTTCGTCGAGGGCCCTGCTCTTCAGACCCGGTGCAGTGTCACCCGGAAGACACCCTCGTTGGTCATCGCGATCAGTTCCGGCCGCTCCGGTTCGGCAAGGAAGGTCCAGCAACTGAACACGGGACCGGGACCGGAAACCTGGAAGACCCGTCGGGGCAACTCACCCGTCGCCCCACAGTCCCAGGCCCAAAGCGACGGCCCACGCGAGGAGTCGGTGGGCGTGAGCTGCAGGAAGACCACACAGTCCAGCACGGGATGGTAGACCGCCCTCGAAATCCGGGGCTGGCTCCACCGCCCCACCGGGAAACACTCGTGCCATCGGTTCGTTCCAAGGTCGAGCACCCAGAGATCATCGAGCGCGTGCCAGCTTCCATTGAAGGCCCCGAGGTCGGGATCCCGCTGCCCCTGTTTCCCGGTCAGGCTGCCGGAGCCGCCGAAGAGGTACCAGTGATTCCAGTCCCGCCCGGGGAACACCTGGTTCGAGGCTCGGGGCATGGGCACGACGTCGGCGTCCGTGACCCTCAGCCACTGGCCGCTGATCGGGTTCCATTCCCGGCGGCCCAACGACACGCCCATGTTCCCATAGCCTTCAAACCGACCCACTCTGCGCTGATGGGGATTCCAGTAACAGGGCCCGGTAAAGCGGAGGTCATTGACGAGCTGGACCTCGGGATGATCGAGGGTCGGCCCCTCCGGATTCACGCGGACCAGGTCGCCAGTGAACGATTCGACCCCAAAGAGGGTCCCCGAGATCGGATCCCGGACCGCAACACCCGCCTTGGGATATCCGGTCCACTCGAGGCTCGTCCGCTCCCAGGAGTCGAGCGAGACCGAGATGAAGGCGAGGCCGATCCGGTCATTGGCCGCGAGGGAATGGACCCGTCGGCGTTTCCAGTCGCACAGTTGGGGAGAGCCGATCCAGGTCTCCATGCCGAACCGCTCCGGCGGGAGCCGTTCCCAGACCGCCCGGTACCGGGGCAACGACCGCCAGACATACGCCGCCCCGGCCATCACTCCCAGGGCCACCCCGCCCCGGATCATGTCCCGTCGGGACCAGCGACGCCCGCCTCGCATCACCCAGTCCAGATGCTCCAGGAGCGCCTCCGCCGTCGAGATCCGGTGGGTGTGGCGAGGGTCGGAGGCGCGCAGCAGGACCTTGTTCAGCCGCCAGCCGAACCGGTCCCAGTCCTTCGCCTCAACCACGGCCCGGGGCAGGGACGGAAACTGGAACCGATCGTTTCCCGTCCAGCACTCGTACAACGATCGGCCGAGGGCAAAGACGTCCATGGCAGGCGACGCGGCCCCATCGGGAGGCATGTAGCCTTCCGTGCCGGGGAACTGCACATCCTGGTCCCCGTTCCCGAGGGAACCCAGGTCGCCCAGGACGGGCCGCCCTCCCATGAACAGCACATTGGCCGGCTTCACGTCCCGGTGCTGCAGTCCCGCCCGGTGCAGGAACGCCAGGGCGCCGGCTAGGTTCCTCCCGAGATCCACGACCTCGGAGGTCGTGGAAGGCCCCTGCATCGCCACCCGAAGGGCAAGGGTCGAGGGCACATACTGGTCGACACGGTTCGGATCGAAGGGCCGTTCCAGCTCCGCGTCATCCGCCAGGGGCATGTCCTCCCACAGCGTCCCGGAAGCCATGTCGACACCCGTCGACGTCAATGCGATGAGACCCGGCGGACGCTCCATGCCGGAGATCCGGAACCGAAGCGTCTGGAGCCCGGACAGCACCTCGGGCTGGACGGCCTGCTGGAGCTTCAGACAGCACCACCGTCCGGAGGGATTGATCGCCAGATATACCCAGGACCGGGGTCTCGAGGCCAGTTCCCGGACCAGCCGATACCCATCAGGCGCCTGGGGCGGCGTGGATGTCACGAGAACGGCTCGGAGAGGTCCTGGACCAGCAAGGTGTTCCACTGGGCCTTGAGACGACGCACGATGCGATGCTGGATGACCCGCACGCCGATCTTGGTGATGCCAAACCGGGAGGCCACCTCGGCCGCGAGACATCCTTCGAGGGCATAGGCCTCGAAGACCTGCCAGTGCTCCGGCCGGGTCCCGGACCGGACCCGGGCGAGACACACCGACCAAAGATGTCCTTCCATGTGCTCCCGGGCACGGCCGTCATCGGCCGGGGCCTCCACGGCTGGCAGCCAGATCTTGAGGCGCTTCACCGCCTCCACACCCAGCTGGTGTCGTCGATTGCGACGGTGCGCCTCGAAGATGAGCCGGTGCACCACGTGGCCCAGCCACCGACGAAACCCGTTCTGCATCGGCTCGAGCCGTCGGGACTCCAACATCCTCGCCACCCTGAGGAAGGCGTCCTGGACCACATCCTGCGACTCCGCCTCCGTAAGACCGCTCTGCTCACAGAGCCGGAGAATGGGTTTCTGATACTGGTCCCAAAGGGATTTCCACGCCGGCTCGTTGGACAGGTCCGCCGCGGAACCGAGCAGTTCTCGGTCCGTGGTCGCGGTCAGCAACAGGTTGGGATCAGTCTGCCGCATGGAGTCGGGAGAGACTTGGAACCGGATTCCGATGGAACGCACTTACCCGGTAGCAATTACCCGTACATAGGCCGTGGACGACCGGGCGACTCAAGCAAAAGATTCCGAGGAATGGAGATTTCTCGATCCAGGATCGGTTCGTGGGTGGGTTCTCGTCCTCGGGAGCCGCGTCACAGCGGTTTCCACTTGCGGTGCCGGTATTTGTCCCAGACCCAGCGGAAGTCGGGGTTGTTCGGACCGCCACCGGCCCAGTTGAAACTGGGGATCCCGACCGCCGAATCCTTGGCGGCCTTCAGGACCTTTGCCTCGACCCACTTGTGGCCCTCGTAGTGGCCATCCTGAAACGAAAACGTGCTGAAGTTGCCGTGGAAGACCGCGAAGGGGTCGATCCAGCCCTTGCTGTCGGTGCTCAGTACCCAGGTGCCGAGGTTGGAGTTCCGGGGGTCGGATTCCTCGATGAAGATGAAGGACTGCGACGGACTCTCGACCTCCGGCACCTTGATGTAGGGAGGCTGGGAGGACTCCCAGCCGAGGATGCCGTTCATGCCATTGGCCTTCGAGTAGCTGTCCCACGCCCACCCCGATCCCGGCTTTCGCCTCGCCCGGAGATCGCCCGGACAGTGGAAGGTGCCGAGGCCACCGATGTACTCCCACATGGGGGAGTTGGTGAACCCCCTGGCCACACGTTCCATCGCTTTGGCGAGCGGGATTCCGGCCGAGATGTCCGGCGTGGGCCCCTGCCAATAGCCGCCGCCGGTCAACTCCACCCGCTGCCCCTGCTTGTTCCGCCACCCCTCGGTCGCGGCCAGGAAGTCCTGGCCGTCGTTGGAGTACATGATCCACGCGAGGGCCAGCTGCTTCTGGTTGTTGGCGCAGGCGGCGCCGGTGGCCTTCAGCTTCGCCTTGCCGAGGGCGGGCAGAAGCATGCCGGCGAGAATGGCGATGATGGCGATCACCACCAGCAGCTCGATGAGGGTGAATCCTGCGTGAAGGGAGCGCCTCGGGAACGGCGAGCGGATCATGGGCCTACGCTAGCAAGGGATTCCGGACAGGGCCAGACACCAATTGGGGTTCCCACGCACACCACGACCCGCAAGAGACCTTTCGCCAGCGACCGTTCCGGTGTTTCCTCTCAGGGTCATGTCGGGGGACACCATCCGCGTCGTCGGAGCACGTCAGCACAACCTGAGGAACGTGACCGTGTCGATCCCCCGGGACCGGCTCGTCGTGCTCACCGGCCCCAGCGGTTCCGGCAAGTCCTCCCTGGCGTTCGACACCCTCTTCGCGGAGGGACAGCGCAAGTACGTCGAGTCCCTGTCCGTCTACGCCCGGCAGTTCCTCGACCAGATGGAGAAGCCCGATGTCGAACACATCGAGGGTCTCTCCCCGGCGATCGCGATCGAGCAGCGGAGCAGCGCCGCGAACCCCCGCTCGACCATCGCGACCACCACCGAGATCTACGACTACCTGCGGCTCCTGTACGCCCACATCGGACAGCCCCACGATCCAGAGACCGGCCTACCGATGACCCGCAGGACCACCCCGCAGATCGTCGACACGATCCTCGCACTCCCTCCGCAGACCCGCCTGATGCTGCTCGCCCCCCTCGTGACCGACCAGAAGGGGGAATTCCGCGATGTCCTGGAGCGCCTCAGCCGGGAGGGGTTCGTCCGGGCCCGGGTGGACGGGCAGATCGTCGAGCTGGTGGCCAACAAGCCCGTGCGACTCGACCCCCAGGGTCAGCACACCATCGAGGTGGTGGTCGATCGGCTCGTGGTCGCCGAGGGGATTCGCACCCGTCTGGTCGACTCCGTGGAGACGGCGCTGAAATGGGGCAACGGCCACCTGCTCACCCTGCACCAGCCGGGAGCCGGAGGGGGGGCTGGAAGCGTCGCCGGGACGGCGGTCTGGACCGAGACACGGCACTCGAACCACCTCTTCTCGCCCACGACAGGACGGACCTATGAGCCCCCGACACCCCAGCATTTCTCCTTCAACTCCCCCCGTGGCGCCTGTCCCGTGTGTCACGGGCTCGGACAGAAGCGGGTCTTCGATGCGACCCTGATCGTTCCCGACGACACCGTCTCGCTCGAGGCCGGGGCCGTGCACCCCTATCGGCGCCTGGGGGGCAAGCGGATGGTGACCTATTTCAAGGCCCTGCTGAAGGGGATGGCCGGCCACTGGAAGGTGCCGCTGGACCGCCCCTGGAAGACGCTCCCCGAGGAGTTCCAACGGAAGCTGCTGCACGGGACGGGCGACGAGGAGGTCGAGTTCTGGTTCATGCACGGCGGGACACCCCGGAAGACGGTCAAGGCCTTCGAGGGCGTGCTGCCCCACCTCGAACGCCTCTACGCCGAGAGCGAGAGCGAGTTCACGCGGAACCGGCTCAAGGCCTACATGACGCTCGCTCCCTGCGATGCCTGCGGAGGGAAACGCCTCCGGCCCGAGCTGCTCGCCATCACCCTGCCCCTCGATCCCGTCCCGGGAACATCACCCCACCCCTCCGGGGGCGACACCCGGAACCCCGCGATTCCCGGGCTCCACATCGCCGGGTTCTGCGGGCTCTCGGTGGAACGGGCCGATGAATTCCTCGCCCGCCTGCCGCTCAACGAGCTCCAACGGCAGATCGCCGGGGAACCCGTCGGGGAGATCCGCAAACGGCTCGGCTTCCTGCGGAAGGTCGGACTCGGCTACCTGACCCTCGACCGGGAATCCGGAACGCTGTCCGGCGGCGAGGCCCAGCGCATCCGTCTGGCGACCCAGATCGGGGCCGGACTCATGGGCGTGCTGTACATCCTCGACGAACCCAGCATCGGACTGCATCAGCGGGACAACGAGCGCCTCCTGGAGACCCTGCGCCATCTCAGGGACCTCGGGAACTCGGTCGTCGTGGTGGAGCACGACGAGGACACCATCCGCGCGGCGGACCATCTCATCGATCTGGGTCCGGGTGCTGGCATCCATGGGGGTGAGATCGTCGCCCAGGGAACCCCCGAGGAGGTGGCCCGGGATTCCCGCAGCCTCACCGGTCGATACCTCCGGGGTGATCTGCAGATCGAGGTCCCCTCGAAACGGATCCGTCCGAATCCCGAAAAACCGTGGCTGGAGATCCTCGGCTGCCGCGAGAACAACCTCCGGGACCTCGATGTCCGGATTCCCTTCGGAACACTGACCTGCATCACCGGCGTGAGCGGCAGCGGCAAGTCGACCCTCGTGGACGACATCCTGCGTCGTGCCCTCTTCCGGCAATGGTACGGGTCGAAGGAGCGGCCGGGACTCCACCGCGAAATCCGGGGCACGGAATACCTCGAGAAATGTGTCGTGATCGACCAGACCCCGATCGGACGCACGCCGCGGAGCAACCCGGCGACCTACACCGGGATGTTCAACGAGATCCGGGGACTCTTCGCGCAGCTGCCTTCGGCCCGGGTCAGGGGTTACGACGCCGGACGGTTCAGCTTCAATGTCCGGGGAGGCCGCTGCGAGAAGTGCGAGGGCGACGGGGCCCTGCAGATCGAGATGCACTTCCTGCCACCCGTCTATGTGACCTGTGACGTCTGCGCGGGTAAGCGGTACAACCGCGACACCCTCGAGATCACGTACAAGGGACTCAACATCGCCGACGTCCTCAACCTGACGGTGGACGAGGCGGTCTCCTTCTTCCGGGCCGTCCCCAAGCTCCACGACCCGGCCCTGACCCTCGCCGAGGTCGGTCTCGGCTACCTCCGTCTGGGACAGTCGGGCAACACGCTCAGCGGTGGCGAGGCCCAGCGGCTCAAGCTGGCCGCGGAACTCTCCCGGAAACACACCGGGCGGACCCTGTACCTGCTCGACGAACCCACCACCGGACTCCACATGCACGACATCGCCAAGCTGCTGGAGGTCCTGTTCAAGCTCCGGAATGCGGGGAACACCCTGGTGGTCATCGAACACAACCTCGATGTCATCAAGACCGCGGACTGGGTGATCGACCTCGGCCCCGAGGGAGGGTCTGGAGGAGGGCGAATCCTGGCCGAGGGCCCGCCGGAGGCGGTTGCCGCTTGCCCTGACAGCCATACCGGACGCTTCCTCGGACGTCATCTGACCCAAAGGAATGCGGCATGAAACCGAGAGTCGGTTGACCCCCGAAGGACTCGACCATATTGTTCGAATGCCCATGGCGGCCCCTATTCCAGTCGCAGCAGAGTTCGTCCTGAAGACCCGGGCACCCGAGGTCTCCTGGGACGAGATCCTCACACCCGCGAGGCCTTTTCTCGAGCAGGTTTCACGACGGCTGGAGGCCCAGGTGGAGGGGTTCGAGCCGGAGATTTCCGGACAGGCCCGCTACGCCCTCGACAACCGCGGCAAGCAGCTCCGTCCGGCCTTCGTCGGACTCTGCGCGGGAAGCGTCGGCACCCTCGTCGAGGACCACATCACGATCGCGGTCCTGCTGGAGATGATCCATCTGGCCACGCTGGTCCACGACGACATCATGGATGGGGCATCGGTCCGGCGGGGTCGACCCACGGTCGGCGCCCGTTGGGGAAACCACGTCGCGGTGCTCCTCGGCGACTGCCTGTTCGCCCATGCGATGCGCGTCGCGGCGGGACTCCAGAGCACCGACATCGCCAAGTCGCTGGCCGAGGCCTCCAACGCGGTCTGTACCGGGGAGATTCTCCAGACCAACCGTCGGCGCCGATGGGATCTCCCCCGATCCGAGTATCTGCGGATGGTGGAGATGAAGACGGCCGAGCTCTTCGCGGTGGCCGCCGAGCTCGGCACCCGCCACGCCGGAGGCACCGAGGCCCAGGTGGCCGCGCTCCGGGACTTCGCCCGGGCCGCCGGGACGGCCTACCAGATCTACGACGACTGTCTCGACCTCTACGGATCGGAATCCCTGGTGGGCAAGTCCCTCGGAACCGACCTCGCCACCGGAAAGCTGACCCTGCCGCTGATCGTGCTGCTGGAACGGGCCTCCCCCTCCGATGCCTCCGACATCCTCGGCTGGCTGGACGACTGGAAGCCCGACTACATGGTCGGCCTCCGCGCCCTCCTCGACTCCCACGGCGCCCTGGCGGAGTGCGCCGCCGTGATCGAGGAGCTGCTCCAGAAGGCCGGTGCCTCGCTCGGCGCCCTGCCGGACACCCCGCACCGCGATGCACTCCGCTCCTTCACCCGACTGATCTCCCGGCAGACCCTCCGGCTGTCCCGCTAGACGTCCCATCCCCGCGTCGGAGCCTCATGGACCCGGAGACCTCCCGTACGCACGCCCCAGGAGGTGAGGTGTCCGCACCCGCGATGCCGGATGACATGCCGCTGGTCCGTCGGGCCCAGTCGGGCGACGACGAGGCCTACGAGGAGCTCATCCGACGGCACCAGCACCGCATCTACGGACTCTGCTACCATCTGACGTCGAACCATGAGGATGCGGCGGATCTGGCCCAGGATGCCCTGATCAAGGCCTGGAAGGCCCTGAGATCCTTCAAGGGCGACTCCAGCTTCTACACCTGGCTGTACCGGATCGCCTACAACACGGTCCTGAACCATCTGAAGCAGCGTCGCAACCGCACACCGCATCTCAGCCTCGACGATCTCGACTTCAACGCCGAGCACACGCCGGAGCTGCTGGAGCTGATCTCCACGATCACGCCCCGCCGGGACGTCGGACTCGCCGAGCTCCACCAAAAATTGAACGAAGCCCTACTGCGTCTGTCCGAGGAGCACCGGACCGTCGTGACCCTCCACGACATCCAGGGACTTCCCCATGACGCCATCGCCGAGATCCTGCAGTGCAACCCGGGCACGGTTCGGTCACGACTCCACTATGCCCGACAACAACTGCAGGGACTCCTCGGCGATTTCCTGAAACAGTAGCGAGCCGCATTCCATGAACGACGAACAGGACCCTCATCCGAACATCGCCCGCCTTCTAGAACTCAAGCAGCGGGAGACTCCGCCGCCGGGATTCCACGACCGGCTGAGGTCGAGGGTCATGAGGTCGATCCGCGTGGAACGCGCCGAGGAGGTCCGACCCTGGTGGTCGGTCCTCTGGCTCCCGGTCTCGGGAAGCCGGTTCATGTGGGCCGCCAACGGACTCGCAGCCGTCGGCATCGCCTTCCTCGGCACCGCCACCTTCCATGTGCTGTCCACCTCGGCGGACGCCGAGGCGGAGGTGGAGGTCTATGCGGCCCTGCCGCTGCCCGCGGAGGTCGGGATCCGCAACACGCTGGTCACCACCCCACACGCCCCCGGTCTCGTCGCCCAGGCCCCGCCCCGGCTCGAGTACCGTCCTCTCCCCGCCCAGGGAATCCTGGTGCCCATGCCGGCGGCCCTCCATGGATCCGTCACCCAACGGGATCCGAATGCGGACGACACCGCGCGACAGCTGTTCCGTCCCCCGTCCCGGAAGAACCCAGCCTTCATCCTGGTCAGCGAACGGATCGAGGGCCGCTGATCCACTCCCCAGACCGAGGGCTGTCCTTCGGGTTGAACCCACGGCCCACTAAGGCCACTTCGATCGGCCCCGGGCAGGGATGGAATGGGATCGGATGGGGATCTCCAATTCAGAGACCCCGATCTTCTCGGCGCCGCTCAGCGCGACTTCACGAACACCAGCGTCATCTTGAGCTCCGGGAACGGAATCGCGAACCGTCCATTCTCCTGGAGCGTCGCCTCACGATTGTCCGGCTGGGGTGTCGTGAACGTCAGGGGATACCGGTCCCCCGTCCTCGTCCAAGTCCCCTCGCCATCGAACGCGGGCAGCTTGGACGCCTTGCCTCCCCCGAGCAGGCGCTCGGCAGCGGTCTCATTCGGGTTCACCGCCGGCGCAGCCGGCTTCTCCGAGTCCTCCGAAGCCTGCCCCTCGCGGGTCCGCATGCCGTAGCGCTGAGCCAAGGTCGGATCCATGGCATACGGCCTGCCAGCCCCACCCGCCGTCTCACGCGGGGCGACCGGCGCCGGTGCCGCAGGGAATTCCGGCGGCGGCACCTTGAGGGTGAACCGGCCGTCGGGATACACATTGAACCGCGCCTTGCTCAGGATCGCATTCAGGGCCATCCGGAGGTTCTTGAGATCCGCGAAACCCAGATTCGCCCGCTTCCGACGCGCATCCGTGACGATCGCCGCCATGTCGGGACTCCAGCGTCCCAGGAGCCGCTCGTCGGCAAACTTGGGTGAGACCCCGGTCTCCAGGAACTTCCGGAGATCCGCCAGATCGAGCTTCTTCAGGGAGTCTACGATGTCGCGGTTGTTGAGAACCGCCTGGGTCTTGGGGTTGTTCAGAAGCGCCGTGAAGCCAGCCTGGTCCTGAAGGAGCTTCAGGTAGTCCGGGTCTCCGAGAATGTCCGAAACCTCCTGTGTCTCGACCAGGGCCAGGAACGGCGGGTACTCGATGATCCGGTTGGTCAGGGCAGGATTGGCGTAGACGAGTCCGAGGACGTCGGCCACTTCGTTGAACTTGGTCGGTGTGCGATCCAACGGGGCGAAGGTGCGATCCCAGCCCGTGGACGCCATCCCGGAGCGGACCGCATTGACGAGGCCGATCGGAGCCGGCTCGTTTTCCGAGTGGATCTGGGTGGTCAGATAGGCCTGCCCATAGATCGGCTTGCCGACCGCAAGGAGCAGGATCACGCCGGTGAGCATGCCCACGAACAGGCCGATGGCGTGGTTCATCGCCTCGAAGGCCTTCCGGGTCGGCTCGTCCTCGCGGTACTTGATGTGGAGCTCCACCGGACGGTGGGCAGCGAACCCGCCGCCGAGCGAGGCCAGCCACACCACCGAGAACCCGGCGATCGAGGGCAGGACCAACATCCAGGCCTGCGACTGCACCCCCAGCTTCGGCAGCAATGGCGCGGCCAGGGCTCCAAGCGTGGGCGCGAAGGCGAGGCCGACGAGGGCACCGATCAGACCGACCGCCGAGCGGATGCCGCCCAGCTGGAAACCGAGGAACGCGAAACCGCCGACAAGTACGATGGCCAACACCCACATGAGCATGTCGTCAAGCTAGTCGCGGCCCTCGGACAAGTGCACGCGGAAAATGGGTAACAGAGGGGCCCATCAAGCCTTTCCCTTCCGCGTCCCCGTCCGTCGGATTGACGGCATCCGGGACCTCCGTAGGTTGCGCCTCCCATGGCCCGGAACCCCCACGCTGATCGAGCCCGTCCCAACGGTCGCGGCCCCCATCCCCAGGTGATCCGACTCGAGGGGGTCCGACAGAACAACCTGAAGGGATTCAACCTGGAGATCCCCCTGGGGAAGCTGGTCGTGGTGACGGGCCTGAGCGGGTCCGGGAAGAGCTCCCTGGCGTTCGAGACACTCTATGCGGAGGGCCAGCGGCGCTACATCGAGACCTTCACCCCCTACGCACGCCAGTTCTTCGACCGGATGGACCGACCCGCGGTCGATCGCATCGAGAACATCCCCCCCGCCATCGCCATCGAGCAGCGCAACGCGGTCCGGAGCTCCCGAAGCACCATCGGCACGATGACCGAGATCTGCGACCACCTGAAGGTCCTCTGGCCCCACTGGGCCCGCAGACAGTGCCGGGGATGCGGCCGCACCGTCCGCCGGGAGCCACCCGACCTCGTATGGGAGACCGCGGGCACCATGAACGGCGAGGGCGCCGAGCTGATCGTGTCGTTCGACCTCCCCCTCACGGAACGCCTACCCATCCCGGAGCAGCTTGCGCTTCTCGGCCAACAGGGATTCCGCCGTCTGCTCATCGACGGCGGAGTCGTGCGACTCGAGGACGCCGCAGGGCGCGTTTCCTCCGCCTGCCGCTCGATCACCGTCGTCACCGACCGGGTCCGGATTGCCGCAGCGAACCGGTCCCGGTTCATCGACGCCTGCGAACAGGCCTACCGCTACGGACAGGGACGTCTGAAGCTCCACGGTCCAGGCGAGGAGGGCCGGAGATCCTGCCAGCCGTTCTCGGAGGGGCTCCATTGCGCGGCCTGCGACATCGCCTACCCCGAACCGACCCCCTCCCTTTTCAGCTTCAATAACCCAATCGGGGCCTGCCCGGCCTGCAAGGGGTTCGGCCGGGTGATCTCGATCGATCCCGACCTCGCCCTGCCCGACCGCTCCAAGACCCTCGCCGAGGGCGTAGTGAAACCATGGCAGTCTGGCATGAGCGCCGAATGTCAGAAGGACATGATCCGCGCCGCACGACGCTGCGGGATCCCGCTCCACGTCCCGTTCAACAGCCTCTCCGAGGCGCATCGCCAATGGGTTGTTTCGGGGGAGCCGGGATACGACGCCAACGATCCCGAACACAGCTGGCCCAACCTCTGGTACGGGGTCGAGGGCTACTTCCGCTGGCTCGAGAGCAAGTCCTACAAGATGCACGTGCGCGTGCTGCTGTCCCGATACCGGAGCTACCGCACGTGTGCCGACTGTGACGGACGCCGCTTCAACCCGGAGTCCCTGTCCTTCCGGATTCCCTCGGATGGCCCCGGAAAACCCGCACTCGATCTCGCCTCCTTCTACGCCCTTCCCGTCCGGGAGGCTCTGGCATGGGTCCGACGTTTCGAGGACCCCTCGGCACCCGTGACCGACCCGAGGGCCATCGCGCTCCGGGAGGTCCGGATCCGACTCGAGTACCTCGAGGAGGTGGGACTCGGCTACCTGACACTCGACCGGCCCACCCGGACCCTGTCCGGCGGGGAGACCGAGCGGGTGAACCTGACCACCTGTCTGGGGTCACGCCTCACCCATGCCCTGTTTGTCCTCGATGAACCCAGCGTGGGGCTGCATCCGCGGGACACCGACCGACTAATCCGGATCCTCCATCGGTTGCGGGACGCCGGGAACACGGTGGTGGTGGTCGAACATGAACCCAGCGTGATCCGGGCAGCGGATGAGGTGATCGACATCGGGCCAGGACATGGCCACTCCGGTGGGGAGATCGTCTTCCAGGGTCCTCCCAAGGCCCTGACACAGGCGCGGCACTCGCTGACCGCGGCACACCTGACGGGTCGACAGCCGATGCCCACACCCCGGCGGCGCCCGGTGGACGATGGATCGACCGGGGCTGGGCCCGGATCACGGACGCTGGAGGAGACCCGCGGCGACTACCGGGTCCCGCCCCCCCCGCGGACCGCAGCCGGACACCCGGGAGGAATCACCTCCTGGCGGGAAAACCCAGGCACCGGGGCCGTGCTCAGACTCGAAGGCGCCCGTGCCCACAACCTGAGGGATCTGTCCGTCGGGATACCGCTGAACCGGTTTGTCTGTCTCTCCGGTGTCAGCGGCTCCGGCAAGACCACCCTGGTGCGGGAAATCCTGTTTCCCCTGCTCCAGCAGCGGCTCGCCGGAAAGCAGGGGACCGCATCCGATGCCCTCGACGAGGAGGTCGATGGGGAGTCCCGGGACGAGGCACGATCGGCCCTTGCCGGGGCATCGCTCACCGGAACCGGGTCCCTGGACGCCGTCGTGCTTGTGGACCAGTCGCCCATCGGCCGAACGCCTCGCTCCAACCCGGCCGTGTACATCGGGGCGTTCGACGACATCCGGGACCTGTTCGCCGCAAGCCCGGCCGCCCGGGAGCGGGGTCATTCGGCCGGGGCGTTCAGCTTCAATTCCGCCCAGGGACACTGTGAACGCTGTCGGGGAGCGGGCTTCGAGAAGATCGAGATGCAGTTCCTGAGCGACGTCTTCGTCCGATGCCCCGCCTGCCAGGGCCGCCGGTACCGGGACCATATCCTCGAGGTGCGGCTCCAGAGAACCCGGCCCGCAGCGACTGCGGAGGGTCTCGATTCCATGTCCATCGCGGATCTCCTCGAGGAGCCGGTGGAGAAGGTCCTGGAATTCCTCGGCTCGCTGCCAGCCTCCAAGGCCTCGACCCGCGCGATGGCCAGGCTGTCGGTCCTCTGCGAGGTCGGGCTGGGATACCTCCCGCTGGGCCAGCCGGTGAACACCCTCAGCGGCGGCGAGAGCCAGCGGCTGAAGCTCGCCCGTCATCTCTTGGAATCATCCACCACCCTGTCCGCCCACACCCTGTTCCTGTTCGACGAGCCCACGACCGGACTCCACATGGAGGACGTCCGGATCCTCCTCGGGACGTTCCAGCGACTGGTCGACCGTGGGCATACCGTGGTCGTCATCGAGCACAACCTCGACGTGATCCGCGCGGCGGACTGGATCGTGGACCTCGGACCGGAGGCGGGAGACCAGGGCGGAAGGGTCGTCGTGGAAGGCACACCGGAACAGGTGGCGCGTTGCGCCGCGAGCCACACCGGCCGGTTTCTGAGGTCACTGGGGATCTGACCCGGGAGAACTCCCCGGATACCGCGCTCAGGGGGTCTGCGGCGTGGTCAGCAGACCCTGTCGCTCGATGTCTTCCAGCACCGCGCGAGCCATGTCGTTGCTCCACCACTGCCACTCGAGGGAACGCTTGGCCAGCTTCCGGGCCTCCTCGATGCGTCCGTCCTGGAGCGCATACCAGGCGAGGTTCGAGGCGATCAGGATGTCGTTCGGCCCGAGCTGCTCGGCCTTCTGGAGGGCGATCGCGCCCTTGTCGGGATCCCGCAGCCAACGGTGCGTCTGGCCCAGGGCCAACTGGGTGCGGGCCGAATAGGGATCGAGCACCGCGGCGCGTTCAAGCCACTGGACCGCTTCGGTGGCCAGCTCGCGCCACGTCACCTCGCCCTCGAAGCTAGCCCGACGCAGGTTCTCACCCAGTTCATAGGCGGTCCTCGGGTTGTCGGGACGGGCCGCGGCCGCGGCCTTGAGGTCGGCAATGAGGGTGTCCGTGACCTCCCTCTGGACCACCGCCCGGTTCAATGCCAAGCCCTCGCGCCCAAAGGTCCAGACCTCACCGGCAAGCCAGTAGACCACCGCACCCGTCGCAAGCGTCAGCAGGACGCGCGAAAAGGGCCCGGCCCCGAACCAGAAGCGCTCGGTGGCGTGCCGGAGGTGGGACGCCAGCAGGGCCGCAACCAGCGAGGCCGCGACCGCGATGGCCGGGATGTGGAGGTCGAAATCCACCACGACGTGCACCGCCAGAGAACCCAGTCCCACGGTGGAGCCCAGATAGAAGGACGTCCGATTGCTGCTGCGGGTCCCAAGGTCACCCGAACCACGCTCGACATACTTGAGGGACCGGACCACGCCCCAGCCGAAGGCGAGGAGGGTCGCCGCGGCGAGGCCAGCCCCCACAACGCCGTAGTCGACGAGCAGGTTGAGATAGTCGTTGTGGACCCATACCGGGAACGTCTGGTTCCGCGGTCCCCGATACTGGGGAAAACGGACATCGAACTGTCCGGGGCCGACCCCCATCCAGACATGATCCTTCCACATGGCCCAGGCCGGACCCCAGAGGACGCCACGCCCCTGCCCCGAATCGATGTTCCCATCGCGGTTCAGGTTCTCGATCCGAGCCCTCGCCTTCTCGGAGCGTTCGAGGAAGTTCCACCCTCCGAGCACTAGGACTGCCGCCGTGATCGCCACCGGGATCCGAAGCTCCCAACGGCGCCACCCCAGCCAGCCCAGGAGCGACACCAGCCCCACCCCCACCGCCAGCCAGCCGCCGCGCGACATCGTCACCCCCACCGCACCCAGCATCATCAGAGAGGCGTAGGTGTAGAGGACCTTCAGCAACGCCCCCCCGCGTCCGACGAACACCTGGGCGACCGCCAACGGGAGAACCAGCGAGAGGAACCCCGCCAGATGGTTGGGGTTCACGAACGTCCCACCCGCCCGCTTGAAGTACTGCGGAGGCTGCGTCAGCCACAGGACACGGTTGGAGTTGCTGATCCACTGGATCAGGGCATAGGCCGCGACCAGGGCGCCGAAGGCCACCAGGACGTGGGTGGCGTTCTGGACCGTCTCCTGACGGTAGAGCGACTGGAGTCCCACCCAGAAGATGACCGCGACGAGCACCAGCAGGAGGAGCTCCTTCTCCGCGGGGTATCCGACCGGCGCCTGCTGGGTCCGCCAGACCGCATATCCAAGGAACCCCGCCGCCGGCACCAGCACGGGATGCAGCAACAGCCGGGGAGTTCCCGCGGTCCAGAGACGGACCGCCGTCAGACCCAGGGCGACGCCAGCCAGCAGGAGCATCCCCGCAAAGTCACTGGTCCGGACCCCGCCGAAGAAGAGGAGACCCAAGCCGAGGGTCGACACCAAGGCCACCAGAGTGGCCTTGTCCAAGAATTTGTCCCAGTCATCACGATCCCACATCGCCTAGGGCGGGAATCGTAGGGAAGAAAAGGCGAAGGCCGGAAGCAGAAGTTGCCGGGATTTTGGCCACCGAGCGGCGGGACGGCCCCGCGGAGGGAATCCCGGAATGGTGGTAATATTCTTCGGAGGCCGACTGATTGATGGCAATGCAGCACCCCGCTGATCCCATGAAATTCGTCATCTACCGAGACCCCGTCGGACTCTGGCGCTGGACCTATGAGGTGAATGGGCGGGCCCTGGCCGAAGGCGGCGGAGCCCACCCGACTCCGGCCCGATGCCTCGAGGACATCGCCCAGATCCGATCCGCGCACCTGTCCCCGGTGTCCGTATCCCCCTTCCATCGCCTGCTGTCCGGCGAGACGGCTCTCACGGCGTCCCAATCGCGCGACGCTCCGGGTCCCGGGCTCGGAGAGCCACTCACCACAGGCCAACCGCACGGCTAGACCGCACGCCGCGCACGCACCCCGATCGTCCCGGGCGCGGGATGGACCTCCTGGATCCGGATCGCAGCACGGCGGACCCGTTCGATGAGTTCCACAGGAGCCACCACCCGGGCGGCGCCACCCCACCCCAGGATCCAGCGTTCGATCTCCGTGAGGCTTCCCAGACGGAGACCCACCTCCACACCGCCATCCTCCAGTTCCCTGACGATCTGGGAGGGATGCCAGCGCTTCTCCCGGAGGTAGTCCGCCACGGAGGTATCGAATCGGAGCACCACCTCGAAATCGCCCTCCTTCGACCGGACGCCGAAGCTGTCCTGGAGCAGTTTCTGGAGCTCGAACTTCGCCAGCCGGGTGAAGGTCGTGCCGGTCGGTGTCGCCGAGACGATCCGGGCCGGCACGAACCGACGGAGATCCTTCCGAAGGTGGTCGAAGGCGAACAGGTACCAGTCCCCGTTGACGTTCGCGATCTGGTAGGGATCGACCACCCGCTCCTCCTCCAGCCTCGCTCCCGGCTTCCGGTACCGGAGGACGAGCTGCTGCCGACGCTGTGCTGCGCGGATGAGGGATTCCAGGACGGGCGGCACCTGGTCGGGCGGTTCCGCCGTGGTGTGGAACGAGATGGACTGGTCCCAGTCGGCCAGGTTCAGCGACACCGTGTCCGGCAGGGCCTGCTCCAGTTTCCGGAGAGCCCCCACCAGACGCTTCTCGAATGGCGTTCCGCGGTACTGCTGCAGCGCCTTCTCGGCGACGATCAACGCCACGAGCTCCCCTTCCGAGATCTGGAGCGTCGGGAATGCATCGACCTCCTCGGTGTAGCGGAAGCCGTTGTGCTCCGGACGGAACTCGATCGGCAGCCCCATCCGGTCGCGCATGAACTCGATGTCGCGCTGGATCGTCTTGGTGCTCACCTCGAGCAACCGCGAGAGGGTGGAGCAGTTCGGATTGCCGCCCTCCTGCAGGGCCGCGTGGATCCGGATCATCCGATCCAGCGGAGGCCGCGTGAGCGGGAGACGGCCACCGGCACCAGGAGCAGGATTGCGGGACGGAGGCATCCGGTCAGCCGCGGTCAGTGCCGCTCGATGAGGGCGTAGGCGTTGTGGTTGTGGATGCTCTCCTGGTTCTCGGCCTCGACCCGGTACCACACGACATCGGCTCGCTGGTTCAGACGCAGCGCCACGTTGCGGACGAGATCCTCCACGAACACCGGGTTCTCATAGGCTCGCTCCGTCACCGCCTTCTCATCCTCGCGCTTCAGCAGGGAATACATCTCGCTGCTGCCGCACGACTCGATGAGGGAGATGAGGTCCTCGATCCAGAACACATCCTTCGACCGCACGCTGACGGTGACCTCGCCGCGCTGGTTGTGGGCGCCGTACTTCGAGATCGCCTTCGAACAGGGACAGAGGGTCGTGACGTTGCACTTGAGGCTCAGGACCAGATCGTAGTCGCGGCCATGCATCGTGGCCTCGAACCTTACCGTGTAATCCAGGACGCCCGGCTTCCCGGAGACCGGAGCGTTCTTGGTTTGGAAAAACGGAAACTCCATCTCGAGATGGGCACTTCGGGCGTGGAGCCGAGATTGCATCTCCCTCAGGACGACGGGGATGCTCTCGACATGGAAGACGCTGCCGTGGGCGTTCAGGACCTCCACGAAGCGACTCATGTGGGTGCCCTTGAACTCCTTGGGGAGATCCACGAAGAGACCGACGGTGGCCACCGTGCTCTGCAGGGAGGCGGTCGACTTGTCTCGGACCTGGATCGGGTAACGGAGCCCACGGACCCCCACCTTGTCGATGGGCAGCTCCCGATGGTCGGGCTCGCTTTGCTTGTCGGTCAGATTCTTGCTCACAGCGTTTGAACGTGGCCCAGCTTCACCGGATGCAAAGGGAGCGTCACCGGAAATCTCCCGGATTCGGGGTCTCCGGGACGGATCGGAGGGACAGGACCTTCACCGAATGGCCCGGCTCACCGACCCTTGCGTTCACACCGAAGCGTTTCCACACTCTCCGCGTGAAGAGAGACGTCATACCGGTGCAGATCCGGGGGCTCCTGCCCTCCTCCAACGGAGTGGCTCTCTTCATCGGCAACGAGACCAAGGTCTTCGTGATCCAGGTCGAGCACAACATGGGAGCCATCATCGGCATGGCGCTGCGCGGCAGCCACCATGAGCGCCCCCTCACCCACGACCTGGTCGGCCACATCTTCAAGGGATTCGGCATCACCGTGGAGCGGGTCATCATCACCGAACTCCACAATTCCACCTATTTCGCCCGACTCATCCTCAAGCAGGAGAGCGAGCTGGGCTCGAAGCTCGTGGAGCTCGACGGCCGTCCCAGCGACTGCCTCGCCCTCGCCGCGGCCCAGAAACGCCCGATGTACGTGGCGCGGAAGCTGTTCGAGGAGGTGGAGGACATGACCGAGGTGTTCTCGCGGATCGGCGAGGAACCCTCCGACGAGGAACCCACCTGATGCCGAAGGCGGTCCAGGACGCCGGGGCCACACGGGCCTCCGCGCTTCCGATCACGCTCGTCTGCGGCGAGGAGGAGTTCTCGGTCAAGCAACGCGCCCGAGAGCTCTGGAACCAGTGGTGCCAGGAGATCCCCGGCATGGACCACGAGATCCTCGAGGCGTCGGCCGGCACCGTCGACGAGGCACTGAATCGGATCGTGAAGGTCCGCGAGTCCCTGCAGACCCTCCCCTTCTTCGGTGGCGACAAGCTCGTCTGGTTCCGGGACTGCACCTTCCTCGGCGAGGACCGGACCGGTCAGTCCGCGACCGTCACCGAGGCGCTGGCCGGTCTGGCGGAGGAATGGAAGACCTTCAACTGGCAGGGACTTCGACTCCTCATCTCATCAGGGAAACCCGACAAGCGCCGGGCCTTCTTCAAGGCCCTCGACAAGCTCGCGACCGTCGAGCACTTCGCCTCCCTGTCCGACGAGAGGGACTGGGCGGATCGGCTCGAATCGGAAGCACTCCAACGGATCAAAGCCGCCGGGAAACGCATCCAGGACGAGGCGCTGGGTGAGCTGGTCGGACGGGTCGGACCCAACCTCCGGGCCCTGCACGGTGAGATCGAGAAGCTCCTGCTGTACGCGGGCGACGCCCCGGAACTCAGCATCGACGCCGTCCGTCTCCTCACCCCGCTGCAGAAGCAGGCCGAGGGATTCGCCCTCGGTGAGGCCGTCGGGGACCGCGACCTCGTGCGCTCGCTCAAGGTCCTCGACGAGGAGCTCTGGACCATCCGGGCGGGCACCGACAAGCGGAAGAGCGAGATCGGGGTCGTCTACGGTCTCATCTCCAAGTTCCGGCTCCTCCTGCTCGTGAAGGAGCTCCGGCGTCTGGGCCGGCTGCGTCCCGCACGCGACTACAATGGCGCCCGGACGCAGCTCGCGTCGGCCGATACGACCGGGATGCCGACCGACAGGCGTTTCTCACCGTTTGCCGCCCATCCGTTCAGCGTCTTCCAGGCGATGAAGCAGGTGGACCGCTGGGAGATCGAGGAACTGGTCCGCGCGATGGACCGTCTTCTCGAGGCGAACGTGCAGCTGGTGGCCTCCGGCCTCGACGAGGCCGTGGTCCTCCAACGGCTCCTGATCGAGCTGATCGGGACCCGACCGTCCACCCGCCGCAGGAGCTGACCCGGCCCGACGGATCGGCCCCGGAGTCTGGATGGACGCCTCCCGAGTCTGGCGCTTCGACTAGCCGAGGAGCGGAGCCCCCAGGTGGAGTCCGTGCCGGAGGCAATAGGCGCCGTTCACGACATATTTCTCCGCCCAGTGACGCAGACCCTTCCGTTCCTCCGGGGTGAGGGATCGCTTGACCCTGGCCGGCGATCCCACCACGAGCGAACCCGGTGGGATGACAGTGCCGGGAGTCACCAAGGCATTGGCTCCGATCAGGCTCTGGGTTCCAACCACCGCACCGTCGAGCACCGTCGCTCCCATGCCGATCAGGCACTCGTCCTCGATCGTACAGGCATGCACGTTCGTCGAGTGCCCGATGGTGACCCAGTTGCCGACGAGGCACGGGAAGTCATCCGCCAGGTGCAGCACGGCGTTGTCCTGAACGTTGCTGTGGTGGCCGACGACAATCCGGTTGATGTCGCCACGGAGCACCGCCCCGTACCAGACGCTGCTATGGTCCCCAAGTGTGACGTCCCCGACCACCACTGCGGTCCGGGCCAGATAGACCCCGGTGCCGAGCCTGGGGTTGCGTCGAAGAAAGGTGTCGAGCTGGCGCTCGAGGGAGCCCGTGAGGCTGGCCGGTTCCATGCGGAGTCGAGCCTCGCCTCCGGATCGAGACGACCCAAGGAAAAGATCGCGCCGCCAGCGGATGGGGTACACAGAACGCCCATGTCATCGACTCGCATCCTGCTGGGATTGCGGGTGGGCGGGCTGATTCTCGCCGCCGACTTCCTTGCGTCATGGCCTCCGGAGTTGGATCCGAAGTGGACGCCGGTGGTGCTGGTGGTGCTTCACGGGGCGGTGGCCCTGGCTTAGCCTGACCGCCCCGACATGAAGGTACGAGAGGCCATCCAGATCGCTGAAAGCCGGTTCAGGACGGCCGGGATCGAGTCCGCCCGGCTCGACGCCGAGCTCCTGCTGGGACACCTGCTGGATGTTCCACACCTCGAGGCCTGGCTGCGGCAATCGGAGTCCCTCACCCCGTCCCAAGCCGCCAAATGGGATCGGATGATCGCCCGGCGTGAAGGTCGGGAACCGCTCCAGCACATCACAGGCTGGACGGGGTTCCTGGACCTCGAGCTCCACGTCAGCCGGGATGTCCTGGTCCCCCGACCGGAGACCGAGGTCCTCGCCCAGCTGGCCATCCGGCGCCTCGCCGCCTGCCCCGCGCCCACCCGGGCCCTCGACTGGGGCACCGGTTCCGGATGCCTGGCGCTCTCCCTCGCCAAGGCGGTGCCCTCCGCCCGGATCACGGCGCTGGATGCCTCATCCGACGCCCTCAGGATCGCCCGCGCCAATGCGATCGCCCACGGGCTTGCCGACCGGGTCCGGTGGGTCGAGGGACACGGGCTGGGCGCCCTGGGTGGGATCCCGGACCCGTTCGACCTGATCGTCTCGAATCCCCCCTACATCCCCTCCGAGGAAATCGAGGAGCTGGACCCCGAGGTCCGGGATCATGACCCACGTCTCGCGCTGGACGGGGGAGCGGATGGACTCGAGTGCTATCGAGAGCTGGCCCGCACGGCGCTCCCTTGGCTGAAACCCGGGGCCCCCCTGCTCCTGGAGTTCGGCGACGGCCAGTCCGGGTCGGTCGCGGACCTGTTCCGGGGGGCGGGTTGGATTCAGGAGTCCATCGAGAAAGACTTGTCCGGGAGGGATCGGATTCTCATCGTCGCGCGGCCGCGGGGTTGAAGGAGGGCGTGGCACGGTTGTCCAGGCACTTCGTTCTCCCCATGGCGGACCCTAACAATCCATGGACAGCTTTCTCATCGAGGGCGGACGCCCCCTCCACGGCGAAGTCACCATCAGCGGCTCCAAGAACGCGATCCTGCCGATCCTGGCCGCGACGCTGCTGACCCCCGACACCTGCCGGATCCGCGGGGTTCCCGACCTGAGCGACGTCCGGTTCATGCTCCAGATCCTCGAGTCCCTCGGGGCCGAGACGAAGTTCGAGCGGGGAATGGTCACGGTCCGCGCCGCCAAGGTGCGCGGTTTTGGCGACTACGAGCTCATCCGGAAGATGCGCGGCAGCATCTGCATCCTCGGCCCGCTCCTGGCCCGCTGCTGCGAGGCGCGGGTCTCGCTCCCCGGCGGCTGCGTCATCGGGACACGCCCCATCGACCTCCATCTCAAGGGTCTCCGTGCCCTGAAGGCCCGGATCACCGTCGAGTACGGCTACATCAATGCAACGACCCGCCGACTCGCGGGCACCACAGTGTTCCTGGGGGGGCGCGCCGGCCCCACCGTACTTGGAACCGCCAACCTGATGATGGCGGCGACGCTGGCCACCGGCGTCACCGTCATCGAGAGCGCCGCCTGCGAGCCCGAGGTCACCGACCTCGCGAACTTCCTGGTCTCCATGGGCGCCAAGATCCAGGGCATCGGGAGTCCAACCCTCACCATCACCGGGGTCGACCGCCTCAACGGCACCGACCACGAGGTCATTCCCGACCGCATCGAGGCGTGTACCTTCATCTGCGCCGCCGCGGCGACCCGAGGCGAGGTCATCATCCATGGGGCCCGTCCGGACCACTTCGCCGCGGTGATCGACAAGCTCCGAGAGGCCGGGGTGCAGATCGAGCGCAAGGCCGGGACACTCCGGGTCACGCGTCCGGGCAAGCTGAAGCCCGCCGACGTCACCACGATGCCCTATGCGGGATTCCCCACCGACGTCCAGGCCCAGTTCATGGCGTTGATGTGCCTTGCCCAGGGAACCAGCGTCATCACCGAGCGCATCTTCGAGTCCCGCTTCATGCACGTTGCCGAACTCATGCGGCTCGGCGCCGAGATCGCCATCGAGGGCCCCAACGCGATCGTGAAGGGCGGCCTCCCCCTGAGCGGCGCCCCGGTCATGGCCAGCGACCTCCGAGCCAGCGCCGCGCTGGTGATCGCCGGCCTCGCAGCCAAGGGCAAGACGCAGGTGCACCGGATCTACCACCTCGATCGCGGCTACGAGCGCATGGAGGAGAAGCTCCGAAAACTGGGTGCCAAGATCCTTCGGGTGGCGGGGGAGTGAGTCGAGTCCGACCCAGGACCTTCGCCCCCACAACGGTCCCGATACCACTCCACCGATAGAACCCGAACACCCATGGACATCGTCTTCAAGTGCCCCGGCTGCCATCAGGAGCTCGAGGTGGATTCCAGCGCCGCCGGCGAGACGATTCCCTGCCCATCGTGCGCCAGGACCCTGTCCATCCCCCAGCCGGACCTGGCCAACCTGAAGGTCGGCATCGCCTCCCACGCATCCGCCGCCGCCCGACAGGAAAAACACTTCGCGGTGCCGGTCAGCGAGAAGCCCGTCCAACCTCTCATCCAGAAGGCCCTTCCCCCGCTCCAGGCCGCGGCGAAGGATGGAAAACGCCATCTCCGGACCCGGACCATCCGCCACATCGACTGTCGGGAGGTGGGTCAGGACAAGTTCGATCAGACCGTCTCGGAGGCCCTCGGAGAGATTGGTGACGACAACGTCGTGGGCCTCCATCCGATCAGCTACACCTACGTCGAGATGGGGTCCCAGAAGATCCTCTCCGACTACGGTGTGATCATCGTCTACAAGGGATGATCCCTTCCGGGGAACCTCGTGGCGGCGAGATCATGGCCGGGCCAGCCAGTGCGCATCCGCACGTGGCCGCACTCCGGGACCGCCTCGGTCGGCCCCTCGTGCTTCTGGAGGTCCTGCTGGAAAGGCGTCCGACGGGGATCGAGCTGCGTCACTTCCGAGACGCCGACCGACCGGACGGGGAGCTTGTCTCCCGGACTCCGGAGGCCCTCGGAGCCCTCGCGGAGTCCACGGAGAACGGCGCCTTCCGTCCCAACCGATCCGCGCCGACGCTCCGGTCCGGTTGGCGATGTCCCATCTCCACGGAAACGGACCTGCACGAGGCCCTCGAACAGCTCTACCCGGGAGCGCTTGCCGACTGGCAGGCCTGGGAGACGGGGTCCGCCCGCCCCACACCTTTCCGGGACTTCGTGGGCCGCCAGACCGGGATGTATCGGTCGACCCAGGCGATCACGGATGGGGAGGCCGACGCCGTGGCCCGGGCCGGATGCGACAGCAGCCTGTGCCTCCGTCGCCGATGCTGGAGCACGCCCGGAATGGGTCCGGCCCCGCGGCCCGAGTCCGATGCCGAGGTCCTCGCGATTCCCTGCCTCGAGCCATGCGCCCTGGTGCTGGATCTCGCGCGATGGAGGGTGAAGGACGTGGAGTCCCGACCGGTGCGGCTGGAGCTGACCACCGGGGAACTGGAATCCCTGGAGAGGGCGCTCCGGAACACCCTCGACCAGCCGCCCGAGGATCTGCGCGAGGGCTCCACCCGGCATCCTGGAAACCCACGACGTCTCGGACTCCTTCTGGAGCGATTCCGCGAAGTGGGCACCGGTATCGAGGATCTCCCGAGGAACAAAGGGACTTGAAGTGTCCCCTCGATCGAAGAGGGTCTGGATCAAGCTCATGAACGCCCCGTCCCTGCTTCGCAACGCCGTCCTCATCGCCACCCTCGCGGCCGGATCAACGATGATCCTCGGGGCGGAGGACTCCAAGCCCGAGGCCGCCGAGACGGTGGCGGAGGCCGAGAAGGCGGCCTGGAAGGCGGTGAAGGAGGCGAGCCGCCCTCCCCTGCCCCCGGCGGAGTGGAATGAGAAGAAGCCCTCAAACGAGGAGTACGCCGCGTTCCGGCGTCGGATGGGGGAATCCGCCGCCGCGGCCGCCGACAAGGCCAAGGCCTTCGTCGCCACCTACCCCAACAGCGCCCGGGTCGCCGAGGCGAACGATCTGCGCCTGGGACTCCTCCAGACCGCCGTCCAGCTGGGCCTCTCCGATCGGGCCGAGGAGCTGCAGCAGGTCGCCGGTCCTGTCGGAAAGCCCGAACGGGGCGACGAGAAGAAATCCGAACCCAAGGCCGAGGACCCGTTCATGGCCGCCATGCAGGCCGCCGCCGAAAAGGCCATGGCCCTCCAGGGACAGGGAATGGAGGCCGTGTTCGCGGAATTCGAGAAAGGGGTCCGGAAGGTCATGAAGGAGTACCCCGACCGCACCGAGGCCTACGCCGCCCTGCTCCAGATCGCCGAGGGGCTCGGCGGGGAGAAGGCCAAGGCCATCGGCGAGGAGATCGCCCAGAGCAACGCTCCCGCGGAGATCAAGGCCATGGCTAGGGCCCAGCTGAAGCAGGCCTCCCTCGTCGGGCAGTCTCCCGACATCTCCTTCACCGCGATGGATGGACGCAAGGTCGACCTCGCCGCGATGAAGGGGAAGGTGGTGCTCGTGGATTTCTGGGCGACCTGGTGCGGCCCCTGCGTCGCGGAACTGCCCAAGGTCAAGGCGGCCTACGACGCGCTCCACGACAAGGGATTCGAGATCGTCGGAATCAGCTTCGACGAAGACCGTGAGGCTCTCGAGTCGTTCGTGAAGAAGAAGTCGATGCCCTGGCCGCAGTACTTCGACGGTCAGGGCTGGCAGAACAAGTTCGGCAAGGAATACGGGATCCGCGGGATCCCAGCCATGTGGCTGATCGACCGTCAGGGCAAGGTCCGCGACCTCAACGCCCGGGGGGATCTCGCCGCCAAGGTGGAGAAGCTTCTGGCGGAGAAGCCGTGACCGAAGCCCGCCCGGGGCCGGGAGCAATCCCGCCTAGAGGGCCGGAGGCGCGAGCCTGAGGACCGCGTCCTTCATCTCCTTGCCCGGCTTGAACTTGACTACCATCCGCTGAGGGATCGGGACGTCGTGGTCAGGCTGGTTGGGATTTCGGCCTACACGGGCCTTGCGGACCTTGACCTCGAAAACCCCGAAGTTCCTCAACTCAACCTTGTCTCCGCGGGTAACCGCTTCCGAGATGTAGCCGAGGGTCTTCTGGACGACGTCGTGGACCTGCTCTTGGATCAAACCGGTCTCCGCAGAGATGCGGACAACCAGATCGCGCTTTGTCATAGGGTGCTGGGATGGATACTCCCCCGGGGGATGAGTCCGGGGAAGCAACCACGACTAAAAACCCATTTCAGAAGGGGTCAAGCTGTGATTCAGGCAGCTTTGACACCCCGAAAAAGTGGCACCGAAACCCACCTATCCTAGGGGGGGACGGGAATCCCCTCCACCGCTGGAGCCTTCAACCCCCGGCGATCGCGGGGATGATGCTTACCTCGTCACCCGCCTTGATGGGGGTTTCCTGGTTCTGTAGGAAGCGGATGTCCTCCTCATTGACGTAGATGTTGACGAAACGGCGGACCTGTCCCGAGTCATCAACAAGGCGTTCCCGGATTCCAGGGAACCGACCCTGCAGTTCCTCGAGGGCACTGCCGATGGTGCCTGGGGCGACCTCGACCAGTTCCTGTTCCTGGGTGAGCTTCCGGAGGGGAGTGGGAATGCGGATCTTGACGGCCATGGTTGCGAGGCGCAGAGCGTGTGCCACGCGGCCTGCCGGATGCAAGGGACAACCCTCGGACTGCGCGGTCCGACCTGCACCGTCGAATACCGCTACCGAAACACCGCTGTCCTTGTCAGACAGCCCGTTCAACTCCTAGCCTGCCGTCGTGGACCCCAGCCCTCTCACCGCCCGACGGGCCGCGCCGGAGGATCTCGAAGCCCTGGAGGGCCTGTGGCGGCAGGCCGAGCTTCCCTGGGAGCAGCTCGGTGGATTCCTCCAGGAATTTCTGGTCGTCACGTCCGAGGACGAATCGGTGGTCGGAGGTGTCGGCCTGCTGATCGAGGGGGATGATGCGCTCCTGCATTCCGAGGCGATCCATCCGGCAGTGGACGCCGACGCGGTCCGGGCCGCCTTGTGGCGACGCATGCAGATCGTGGCCAGGAACCAGGGTGTGAAGTCGCTGTGGACCCAGGAGGATGCCCCCTACTGGCTGGCCAGCGGATTCGGGACCGCTTCCCGCGATCGGATCACCGCCTGCCGCGCCTCGTTCATGGATCCGGATCCCTCGACCTCCTGGAGACTGTTTCCGCTCGTGGATCCGGACCGAGTCCGGGATGTCCTCGAGGAGCAGTTCGCCATTCTCGAGGCGAGCCGGCTCCAGTCGGCCGAGACCCTTCAGAAGCGGATCCGCACCCTCCGGCTGCTGGCGATCGTGATCGCCCTCGGCGTTGCCGCCGCCGCCCTCCTCATCTTTCTTCGGGTCGCATCGGCCAAGCCGGACCTCATCCGGCAGATCCTCGGAAACTAGGTCGACGGTCCGCCCGGGGATTCCTCGTGGCTTTCCACCACGTCCTCCTCAAAGGATTCGGGAAATGCCGGCGGCGGATCGGCCCGAGGCAGCGTGAACCGGAAGGTGGTCCCCCGGCCCGGCCAGCTCTCGACATCCACCTCGCCGCCATGGGTCTGGATGATGTGCTTCACGATGCTCAGCCCCAGTCCGGTCCCTCCCTGCTCGCGCGATCGCGCCCGATCCACCCTGTAGAACCGTTCGAACACCCGCGGCTGGGCCTCCGGCGGAATCCCGGGGCCGTCGTCCGCGACAAAGCCCTCCACCACGGAGTCGGCAACCGCCCTCGCCCCGATGCGCACGGTGCCGGCCGTCCGCCCGTACTTGATCGCGTTGTCGATCAGGTTGAGCAGCACCTGCTGCAGCCGGTCCCCATCGGCACGCACCCAGAGATCCGCGGGTACGTCGTTGACCAGCGTGACATGACGTTCGAGGGCCCGGACCTCCAGCTCGGATCGGACCCGCTCCACATGCCTGCGGAGATCGACGGTCTCGATGTTGTAGGCCACCTGTCCGGACTCGAGCCGCGAGATGGCCAGGAGGTCGTCGATCAGGAAGGTCAGTCGGTCCGCATGGCGCTCGATCGTCTGGAGGAACCGCGCCGCGAGGACCGGATCGTCCTTGGCGCCGTCCAGAAGTGTCTCCACGTAGCCCTTGATCAGGGAGAGCGGGGTCCGGAGCTCATGGCTGACGTTCGCGACGAACTCCTTGCGGACGTTCTCGAGCTGCTGGATGCGGGTCAGGTCATGGAAGACGAGAATGGTGCCGATCAGGGAGAGTTCCGGGTCCCGGACCGTCGCCGCGTTGACCTGCAGGATCCGGCAAGGCGGACCGGGTAGCTGCACCTCGAAGCCGGTGACGCGGCCCTCCTGCAGGACCCGCTGTGCCAGGGCCTCCAGTTCATGCAGCCGCAGGGCCTCGATCAGGCTGAGTCCCCGCACCGGGTTGGGCAGGGTGAAGAGCTGTCCAAGGGCCGGGTTCACGAAGAGCACCTTCCCCTGGTGGTCGAGGACGAGCAGGCCCTCCACCATGCTGTTGAAGACTGCCTGCTGCCGGATCTCGGCCTCGGCAAGCCGTTGTCCCTCGGCACTGCGCAGCGCCTCGAGTTCCCGCTGAAACCGACGCTCCGTCTCACGCCGTCTCCGGACCGCCCAGATACCCCATCCCACGCCTGCTATCGCGGCGATCACGGCCATGGGGTCGAGGAGGGTCATCCGGCACCGATGAGGAACCAGGGAGTCGCTGAAGACAAGCCGCCTAGGCCTCGACGAACCGGTATCCGACGCCCCGGACCGTGTCCAGGTACTGGCACGCCGGTCCGAGCTTCTCCCTGAGACGACGCATGTGGGTGTCGACCGTCCGGGTGTCGATGAGGTTGTCGTACTCCCAGACGTCCTTGAGCAGCTGCTCGCGCGACTGCACCCGGCCCCGACGCGAGGCCAGCGTCGTCAGGAGCTTGAATTCCGTCGCCGTCAGATCCACCCGCTTCCGGGCGACCGTCACGAGATGCCGTGGGACATCGATCATGAGGTCCCCGATGGTGAACTGCTCCAGCTTCTCCTCCGGCCCTTGACGGCGGCGCAGGATGTTCTTCACCCGGAGCATCAGCTCACGGGGACTGAACGGCTTGGTGACGTAGTCGTCCGCCCCCAGCTCGAGACCCAGCACCCGGTCGATCTCACCGGCCTTCGCGGTGAGCATGATGATCGGGATGCTCGACGTCGCGGCATCCCGGCGCAGCAGCTTGCAGACCTCCATCCCGTCGACCTCCGGAAGCATCACGTCGAGCAGGATGAGATCCGGCACCGTCTGACGCGCCTTCTTCAACGCCTCCTGGCCCTCCTGGGCGGTGACCACCTCGTGGCCCGCCGCCTTGAGGTTGAAGCTCACCAGTTCCAGCGCATCGGGTTCGTCGTCGACGACGAGGATTTTCGCCATAACGCGAGTCTTGGTAACCATGCGCCAAGGCTAACAATTGACGGGACGGTTACAAGGCGGTGACAAGGTCCGGGGCTTCGGCCCCTGGCGGGACGGTGATTCAAGGATGGCCGGGTCTCGGGTGTGGACGGGGATCGTCGGATCCGCTTGGGTCTCCCGATCCCCGGTCCAATTCCCATGAGATCCCAAACCGCCCGATCCGGACTCCTGTTCGCCCTCACCCTGTTCCTCGCCAGCGCCGAGGGCCGGACCGCCCCGCCCAGGGCCTTGCCATCCGGACAACGTCCCGACGACATCCGACTCTCACCTCCCAAGGATCTGAACGGGTACTTCCCATTCGATCCTCCCACCGACCCGGGTCTCTGGTCCCAACGCGCCGAACAGGTCCGTCGCCGCATCCTCGTGTCCCAGGGCCTCTGGCCCATGCCGACCCGGACGCCACTGGAGCCGGTGCTTCACGGTCGGATCGATCTCGGGGACTACACCGTGGAGAAGGTCTACTTCCAGAGCGCCCCGGGGTTCTTCGTCACGGGCAATCTCTACCGACCGAAGGGCCTCACCGGGAAGCTCCCGGGCGTCCTGTTCGCCCACGGACACTGGAAGGATGCACGGCTTGCGATCTCGCCACCCGAGGAGGTTCGCCGGGAGATCGCGTCGGGAGCGGAGCGGTTCGAGGAGGGGGGACGGAGCCGGTTCCAGTCGATGTGTGTCCAGCTCGCCCGGATGGGTTGCGTCGTCTGGCAGTGGGACATGCTGGGGGATTCGGACTCCCGTCAGATCTCCCGGGAGCTGGCCCACGGTTTTGCGACGCAACGTCCCGAGATGAACACGGTCGAGGACTGGGGCCTGTTCAGCCCGCAGGCGGAGACCCACCTGCAGGGGGTAATGGGACTGCAGACCTGGAACTCGATCCGGTCGCTCGACTTCCTGCTCGACCTTCCCGAGGTGGATCCGGATCGGATCGCGGTCACGGGCGCCAGCGGTGGCGGGACGCAGACGATGATCCTCGCGGCGATCGACCCCCGGGTGCGGCTCTCGTTCCCAGCAGTGATGGTGAGCACCGGGATGCAGGGAGGCTGCACCTGCGAGAACGCCTGCCTGCTCCGGGTGGGCACGGGCAACGTCGAGTTCGCCGCGCTGGCCGCACCAAGGCCCCAGGGACTCACGACGGCGGACGACTGGACCCGGGAGTTCGCCATGAAGGGATTCCCCCAGCTGAGGCAGACGTACCAGCTCGTCGGGGCGCCCGAGGCGGTGATGCTGCATCGGGGCGAACACTTCCCGCACAACTACAACGCCGTCGCCCGCTCCGCATTCCACACCTGGCTCAACCGGCACTTCCGTCTCGGCCAGCCCAGCCCGGTCATCGAGCGCGACTACCGGGTTCTGACACCGGCAGAGCTGACCGTCTGGAATGCCGAACACCCGGCACCCAAACCGGCCGATCCCGACTTTGAGCGACGCCTGCTCCGGATGTGGCAGGACGATGCCCACGAGCAGCTGGCCTCATGGACGACCCCCGACGACTTCCGCTCGAAGGCCGGCGGTGCCGTCGAGGTCCTGATCGGACGCATCCTGCGGGAGACGGGGAAGGTCGACTGGCATCTCCACGAAAAGGTGGACCGAGGCGACTGGCTGGAGATGGCGGGGACACTCCGGAATCCGGCCCGGAAGGAGGAACTACCGGTAGTGTTCCTCCATCCGAGAAACTGGTCCGGGACATCGGTCCTCTGCTTCACCGGCCAAGGCAAGGCACCGCTCTTCGGAGGAGGCGGGGAACTCCACCCGGGTGTGCGACGCCTCGTCGAGGCGGGAGCCACGGTGATCGGGGCCGACCTGCTCTTCCAGGGCGAGTACCTCGCCGAGGGTCAAACCCTCGGTCAAAGCCCCAAGGTCGCCGAGAACCGGGAGTCGGCCGCCTACACCCTCGGCTACAACCCAAGCGTGTTCGCCCAGCGGGTGCACGACGTCCTGACCCTGGTGGACTTCATCAGTGCCAACGAGCGGAGGTCGTCCCGGATCGTGCTCGTCGGCATTGGCGGGGCGGGTCCGGTGGTCGCCACGGCGCGCGCCCTGTGTCGGGACCAGGTTACGAAGGCTCTGATCGAGACCCGCGGCTTCCGCTTCGGGAAGCTCCTCGACTTCCGCGACCCGGACTTCCTCCCCGGAGGTGCGAAGTATGGGGATCTCCCTGGAATGCTCGCCCTCTCGGCCCCCGCCCAGACCTGGGTTGTCGGGGAATCCCCCAGCTCCCTGGACCTGGCCGTCCGGCAGTATGCCGCCGCCGGTGCTGGTGGGGGACTGAAGGTCGATCCGGAAGCCCCGGACGAGGCGGTGATCCTCCGTTGGATTCTGGAGTGAGGTCCGAAAGGGGGTGACGCCAACGGCCGCGGACCCGCTTCCTCCGGGCCCGGGTCGGATCCATGACGGTCCACAACGGCCTAAAGCGGCCAACGACGACACGGCCCGCAACGACCATTGCGGTCAGAAGGCGCACGGGATAAGACCCGCGGCGCGAATTGATGGATCCAACCCCTCCAGGAACCGGGACCGGAACTGGAACCGGCAGGCAGCAGGCCGAGCCAGTGTCTGAATTGCGCGTTCCCATCCCGGACCTCGCCCGAGCCCACGCCGCACTGGCCCAGTCCCTCGGCGAGTCGGGCGTCGGAGGGGTCGAACTGGAACGGCTGTTCGCCTCCGGGGTGACCGCCGGGTGCGTGGCCTGTGGCCTCTCCGTGACCGGCCGTGACCTCGGCGACCTTGCCCTCCACGACGGCGGGGAGCCGGATCGCCGGCTTTCCGAGCGACTGGAGCGACTATGGCTGGGGTACTGTCCGCGTCAGGGCTGCGAGTCGCGCTTCTTCCGGTTGGACATCACGGTACCGGGACGTTTCGACCGGGAGCGAGTCCTGGGGAGGACCCGAAGCCTGATCCAGGGGGAGTCCGGACCGCGGCTGGGGCTGAGGCTGGCCTCGCCGCTGTCCTCCGAGACCACGCGACGCCTGCGTCGGGTTGCCGGGATCGGCATCGCCACGCTGTTCGTCGCGTTCATCGCGCACCGGCTCGCCTTCTTCCGATCCCAACCAATTCCCTTCATCCAACCCACGTCTCCGTATACGATCGACCCCGCCTCGGTCGATCCTCACCAGCGTTGAAAGGCCGGGCCATCGGAGGTCCGACCCCGCATCCGTGAAAACTCCCGCATGAACGAATCCTCACACCTTGATGAACTGCTGGCCTCCCGTGCCAGTTCGACCCGCCGTACCATCGATCCCAGCACGGTGGTGATCTTCGGCGCCTCGGGCGACCTGACCGCCCGCAAGCTGATCCCGGCGCTCTACCACCTGGCCGTGGAGCGGGCCCTGCCGACGCCCTACCGCATCATCGGGTTCGCCCGACGGGAGAAGACCCCGGACTCCTTCCGCTCCGAACTGCTCGAGGCCCTCCGCAAATACTCACGGACCCGGACGGTCGACGAGTCCGTCTGGAACGACTTCGCCAAGAACATCGACTACTGCCAGGCCGACATCTCCGAGGCCGCCGGATATGGTCGACTGAAGCAGATGATCCAGTCCGCCTCCGACGAGAAGCTGCGGAACAACCTCCTCTTCTACCTCGCCACCAACCCGAGCCAGTTCGGCGAGATCGCGGAACATCTCAGCCAGGTCGGACTGCTGACCAAGTGCGAGAACGGCGGATGCCTGCAGCGGCTGGTGGTGGAGAAGCCGTTCGGACACGACCTGCCCAGCGCCCAGCAGCTGAACGCGGAGCTGATCCGCCACGCCCACGAGAACCAGATCTTCCGCATCGACCACTACCTGGGGAAGGAGACGGTTCAGAACATCCTGACGTTCCGGTTCTCCAACGGCATCTTCGAGAACCTCTGGACCCGGGACTCGGTGGACCACGTCCAGATCACGGTTGCCGAGAAGCTCGGCGTGGGCTCCCGCGGCGGCTACTACGAGGAGTCCGGGGCGATGCGGGACATGATCCAGAACCACGTCCTTCAGGTGCTCTCGCTGGTCGCGATGGAGCCGCCGGTCTCGCTCGAGGCCGAGGCGGTGCGCGACGAGAAGGTGAAGCTGTTGAAGTCGGTGCGCCCGATGACCCCGGCCGACATCGCCCGGAACGTGGTCCGTGGACAGTATTTTGCCGGTGAGATCGACGGTGAGACGCGTCCCGCCTACCGCAGCGAGCCCAAGGTCAACCCGAAGTCGAACGTCGAGACCTTCGTCGCCCTGAAGCTCTGGATCGACAACTGGCGCTGGAGCGGCGTTCCGTTCTACGTCCGCACCGGCAAGAACCTGCCGGTCAGCGCGAGCGAGGTCCGGGTGCAGTTCAAACCCGCCCCGAACATCCTCTACGGGGCCAAGAGCGGTGTGCGGCTCGACCCGAACTCGCTGACCCTCCGGCTGCAGCCGGACGAGGGCATCGCCCTCCGCTTCAACGGAAAGGTGCCGGGCGCCGCCACCAAGCTGCAACCCGTCCGGATGCAGTTCAGCTACGACACGGAATTCGGCGCCTACACCCCCGAGGCCTATGAGCGCCTCCTGCTCGAGGCGATCGCCGCCGATGCCACGTTGTTCATCCGTCGCGACGAGGTGGAGACCGCCTGGGCGATCGTCGATTCGATCCGTTCGGCATGGACCGACAAGCCACTGACCAACCGGGAATTCTACCTGGCCGGCACCTGGGGGCCGACCGCATCGGACGACCTCCTGGGCACCGACGGCCGGGAGTGGAAGCATCCGACAGTCTGAACCGTCGGTTCCACGGTCCCCGTTCTTCGCGTTGTCCATCCCGACCTTCCCCGACTACGCTCACCCCGTGCCTGAAGGAAGGGAAGATGCGCCGCTGGACCGCCTGTGGAAGGAATACGGGCGGAGTTTCCGGGAGTTCGACGACCTGACGCTGGCCCGATGGTGCTCCCAGACCCTCGGTCAGCTGAGGGGGCGTCCGTGGCGCCTTTCGCATCCGCTCGTGGGAGCCTTCCGGCTCGCCGCCCAGCAGGCCCATGACCGCCAGGTCTGGCAGCAGCGTCTGGTCGACATCCCTCCCGGATACCAGGCCTCCTCATGCTGCCGCGCCCCCTTCCTTCCCCTGCTGACCCGGGATGTCGGAACTTCCGGACTCGTCTGCCTGCACTGCAACGAGATCGCGGTACCGCCGGACCAGCTGCCGCCGGAATCCCATAAGACGCTTTCCGACTGGGGCACGAGATACGCCCCCGTGCACGAGGTCGCGCATTGGGACGACACCCAGCGGAAGAAGGTCCCCGACTATGACGCGGCCTTCGAGGAGGCGGCCCAGAAGGCGGAGGATCTTCTCGCCGAGCTCGCCACCCAGCACGTCGCCCACCTCCTCGAGTCCTTTCCGGCGCTGGTCTGGGAGGACCAGGACGAATGCCTCGAGGTTCGCCCCGAGGACATTCATCCGTGAGCCCCATCGGCATCCGCCGCCTCGTCCTCCGCCTGGCCGCCCTCCTGCTGGCGATCCTCGCGGGTGCCGTCCTGATCCTCTGGTGGACCCGTGACACCCTCGTCACTTGGACCCTCCGCAAGGCCATCGCCGGGATGCTCGGCGTCGGAGTCCGCCTCGACCGGTCGGAACTCGGTCTCTCGGACGCCTCGTGGCGCCTCCAGAACCTCGTCCTGAGCAACCCGCCCGGGTTCGGTCCTGGACCAATGGTCGAGATTCCCGAGATCTTCGTCCGCTACGACACCGCCGCCTCCGGCTCGAACTCCGTACGCCTCGCCGAATTCCGGTTCGATCTCGCCGGGCTGCATGTGGACGTCGACACCGCGGGGCGGACTAACCTGATGGCGCTTGGGCAGGTCGGGGGCACCGGGTCGACCCGGACCAATCCCATCACCGGTGGGTGGCAGTTCTCCGGGATCGACCGCCTCACGCTCTCCCTCGGCCAGATCACCTTCCGGGATGCCCGGGATCCGGCCCGGAACCGCGTCTTGGACCTCGGTGTGACCAACCGCACCTTCGAGAACGTGACGTCCCCCTTCCAGCTGATCCCCCTGGCCATCGAGATCGGACTCAGGTCCGGCTGGAACCCCCTCGGGACCCCACCGCAACGCTGAGTCTGCGGTCCCGGCCACGGCCATTGCGTCTCCGAGGGGCTCGTCGTACAGGCGGTGGCCTTATCCAAAGGGCGTCCAGCCCCGGTCCGGGCTTTGCCGACAGGTCACGCCCCAAAAAACTTCACGCTGAATGACCCGTTACATTGACATGACGAAAAAGTTCCGCATCGTTTCGTGTGTTGATCCCGGAGGTAAAGCGAATCTACCCGTCTGCCTTGGTGCTCCTGTGGTTTGTCCTGATCTTTTTGATCTTGACTCAGACCGCTAAGTCCGAGGAACCCCGGCGTCCTCTGAAGTCTCAGACCGTGCTGGTGCTGGGCGATTCCTTGGCGGCGGGGTTCGGGGTGGATCCCGAGGAGGCCTTCCCGGCGGTGCTGCAACGGCGGGCGGAGGAGTCCGGTCTCCCCGTCCGCGTCATCAACGGCGGGGTCAGCGGCGACACGACCGCCGGCGGTCTGCGACGCCTCGACTGGCTGCTGAAGACGCCCGTCGACATCCTGTTTCTCGAGCTGGGCGGCAATGACGGGCTCCGTGGGCTGCCGATCGAGTCCACGCGCAGCAACCTCACCGCGATCATCCAGAGGACCCGCACCCGCCATCCGAAGGCGGAGGTCGTGGTGGCGGGCATGCAGATGCCCCCGAATGTGGGTCGCGACTATGCCGACCGCTTCCAGGCCCTGTTCCCGGAGGTCGCCCGCGGACAGAAGGCGTCGCTCATCCCGTTTCTGCTCGAAGGGGTCGGAGGCATTCCCGAACTGAATCTTCCGGACCAGATCCATCCGACCCCGAAAGGACATCGGATGATCGCCAGCAACGCCTGGCCCGTCCTGGAACCGCTCCTCCGTCGGGGAACCTCCGGCAGCTGATCCGTGTCCCGGGCATCCCAGGGTGCATTCAGGTCGGATCGGAGGCCCTGACCCGACGGAGTCCCACCCGGGTAACCCGCACACCGTCGAGCTCTTCGACGGACAGTTCGAAGGCGCCAATGGCAATGTGGTCGGTCCGGTTCGGGAACCGTCCCAGCCTCTGGGTGATCCAGCCGTTGATCGTCGTCGCCCCCTCCGACGACATCGGGATCCCGGTGAGCTCCGAGAGCTCGAACAGGGGCAGCGAGGCGTCCAGCTCCCAGGCATCCTCTCCGCGACGCGTCACCCTGGGCTTTTCGTGGTCGAACTCGTCCTGGATCTGCCCCACCAGCTCCTCCAGCACATTCTCGAGCGTCACCATCCCGGTGGTGCCGCCGTATTCATCGACGACGAGGGCGAAGTGGAGACGCCGCTCGAGGAACAGCTGCAACAGGCGCTCAAGTCGGGTCGTTTCAGGGACATAGATCAGGCGACGGGCGACAGGCCTCAGATCCTCCCCCGTCCTCGCCCGGGTCCGCAGGCTGTACAGGTCCTTCACATGGACCACCCCCACCGCACGATCCACATCCCCCTCCTCGCACAGGGGGATGCGCGAGTAGCGGCTCCGCTCGGCGCAGTCGAGGCACGACTCGATCGTCTGGCGGGTGTCGAGCACCGTGATCTCACGTCGGGGTCGCATGACCTGGGCGACGACCCGGTGCCTCAGGTCGAGCGAGTTGAGGACGATCTCACGACCAAGCTCCGAACCGCGTTCGCGGCGATGGGTCGCGTTGAACAGCAGGCGCAGCTCCTCAGAGCTGTGTACCTCCTCCTCGAGGGATTCCACGCCAAGATGCCGAAGAATCCAGCGGGAGGTGCCGTCGATCGCGCGGATCAGGGGATAGGCCACCAGATGGAACCACCCGAGCGGACGCGCCACGAACAGAACCACCGGGACCGTCTCCTTCAGCGCGATGGCCTTGGGCACCATCTCCCCGACGACGATCAGCGTGAAGGTCATGCCCACGAAGCTCCCGATCGAGACGGCCTGATGAACCCAAGCGACATGGTGGATCTCCAGCAGGCGGAGGACGGGATCCAGGGCGGACTGGACAAGAGGCTCCACGAAATACCCCGACAGGAGGCCGGCCAGGGTGATGCCGATCTGCACCGTGCTGATCGCCGCGTTGATGTTGGACTTGAGCCGTCGGGCCACCGTGGCCGCGCGGTTGCCCTGGGCCACAAGGGTGTCGATCTGGGTGTCCCGGATCTTCACCAGGGCAAGCTCGGCCGCGACGAAGAAGGCATTCATCGCCACGAGCCCCAGAGCCACCAGGGCCTTGAGGAGGAGGGTGATTGCAAGGCCGCCACTCACAGGATCACCTCCCCGAAGACACCCCGGAGCATGTCGGTCAGAGTCACGATCCCCTGCTCCCGACGCTGGGCATCCACCACGATGGCCAGGGGCATGCCGCTGCGCTGCAGCCGCCGCAGCGCCTCCTCGAGCCTCATCGACTCCTCCAGAAAGAGCGCTGGACGCAGGTAGTCGGCCACCCGGGCCGTCCCGGGATCCGCCTCCGAGTAGAGGAGATTCTTGAGGCTGACGACGCCCACGATCCGACGGGCCTCCATCGATCCGCCCCAGACCGGGATCCGGGTATGCCCCCGCTCGCGACAGAGCGCGAGAAGGTCCGAGATCGGGGTCTCCTCCGAGACCGTGTCGGCCATCGACAACGATCGGGCCACCTGGCCGACGGTCCGGTACTGCATTTCCAGCACACGCTGGATGAGGTTCCTCTCGGTGGACGACAACCCGACCCCGGGATCCAGGACCTGGGACCGGAGGTCCTCCCGGTTTCCGAAGAGCTGCACGCCGTTCGCACGTCCACCAGCCACCCGCAGAAAGATGTCGGAGAACAGCTCGACGAGGGCGACCAGGGGCGAGAGCACGAAGTGGACGACCCGGAAGGGCCACACCAGGCGCAGGGCCAGGCGGTTCGGGAACATCCGGCAGACGGCCTTCGGAAGGAGGTCGGCCACGACATGCAGCAGGAGGGCCGCCAGCACGACGAGGGACCAGAAGATCCACGGCCGATGGCTGAACTGGCCCGAGAGCCAGGCGACCACCAGGGTCACCGCGACGAAGTTGGCGAGCGTGTTGCCGACCAGCAGGGTCCACAGGAAGTTCTCCGGGCGGTCGAGGTAGACCTGCAGCGCCCGGGCCCCCCTCCGCCCCTCCCGAACCCACTGCCGGATCCGGAGTCGGCTCAGCGCCATGGCCGCGGCCTCCTGGCCCGACAGCAGAGCCGACAGCAGCAGGGCCGACAGGAGGGCACTCCACTGGAGCGTATCAAAGGTCATGCCGCCCCTCCTTCCCGTTCCACGAGCAGTTCCCGGACCCGACGATCATCGGCCGCCTTCACCGTGAACCGGAGCCCCCGATGCGACACCGTCTCCCCGACCGCCGGAACGACCTCGCAGAGCTTCACCACCAGACCGCCGAGGGTGTCGACATCCGGGTCCGTTCCCAGCGCCGGATGCTCACGGACAAAATCATCGAGGCGCATCGCCCCGCTGGTCCGCCAACGTCCCGGTCCCAGCGGCTCCATCACGAACCCCTCCGCCTCCCCTTCCCCACGGATCGGTCCCACCACCACCTCGAGGATGTCCTCGATGGTGATGAGCCCCGACATCCCCCCGAACTCATCCAGGACCAGCGCCATGCCACGCTGCTGGCTCTGCAGGGCCTGGAACAGCGTCAGGAGGTTCATGCTTTCCGGGACGAACGAGGGGAACTCCAGCGCCTCGTCGAGGCCGGCCTCCGGATGCAGCAGGAACTGACGGGTGTTCAGGATCGCCACGATCGTGTCGGGCGTCTCGTCGTACAGGGGGATCCGATGGTGACGGGATCGACGGGCGGCGACCCGCAGCGCGTCCATCTCAAGATCGTCGGACAACATCACCACGGAGGCCCGCGGTCGCATGGCGTCCCGTGCCGTGCGGTGCTCGAGGGCCAGAATTCTCAGGATGATCTCCCGCTCCTGGGTCCCAAGCGCCCCATGCTGGTGGGCCAGATCGACGAGGTCGGCATACTCCTCATCCGAGACGCCTACGGGAAGCGGGATGCCCCCCTTCACGAGCGGACGAAGGACGCCCTGGACGAACCCCTGGGAGACCTGCCGGATCGGACGGCACACGGGGACCATCCAGCCCAGGACCCGTGCCAGCCGCAGGGCCCACCACTCCGGGGATCGCACGGCAAGAGCCTTGGGCACGACCTCGCAGCCGACGACCAGCACCACCAGCAGCAGGAGCTCCCAGACGATCTGTTCCCAACCGGTGTCGACGGTCACCACCAACACGACGGCGATGAGGAGGAAGTTCGCCACCGCGTTGCCGAGGACCAGCGTGGCCAGCAGGTCATCGGACCGGCTCAGGAGGTCGGCCACCCTGGGGCCCCTTCTTGGATCCTTGTCGATGAGCTGACGGACCCGCCACGAGGCCAGAGAGAAGAAGGCGGTCTCGGCCGCCGCGAAGAAGAAGCTTGCGGCCGCCAGCACCCACAGCAGCAACAGAATCCCGTACAGCGGCAGCATCACGACCCCGGAATCCTGCCTGCCAGCCGCAAACGATTCAACCCGGGGCAACCCGGGATTCCTCCGGGGCTTCTCAAGGATCCTGTCAGGGCGCACCCGGAGCCCCTCCGAGCCCTTGTCAGCCAGGACCACCTTCCAGGAGGCTCAACCCCATGGCGTGGCACCTCGTCCAGACCTCAATCGATCCGCCGGCCCTCGAACCCGTGCAACGGGCCCTTCAGGCCAGCGGCGTCTTCCCGGCGTTCGACGCCCATGGATTCGTCCGGGACGCCTTCGGCGTGCTGGTCCGCGGCCTCGAACACGAGCCCGCACTGAGCCTCCAGGCGTTTCTCGCCGCCGAGGGGGTGCCCGTCGAGGTCGTCCAGGACTCCGACTGGCCCGGCCTGCCCACTGCGAAGCGGATCCAATTCGCCTCGTGTCGGGTGGATGGCTTCGTTCCGCTCGACCCACTGGGCCGGGAACTGGTCGTGCCGTGGAACTCCATCGCCGCCGTCGCCTGTGGACTCGTCCGGGAAACGGAATTCGGCAAGCGGGTCACCGCCAGCGTCAGCCTCGGCCGGATTCCCGTGCCGCTCAATGCCACCTTGACCGAGATCGGCGGCGCCCCGGTTTCCTGGGACAACGGCGACACCTTCGACTACGGGGAACCGCTGCCGACCGACTGGTCCTGACCGGCGAGGAGCGGAACTGGCGCTGGAACGCCGAGGTCATTCTGGCGGGGGGCCTCCGCTTCACGTGGAAATCCCACCGGTTCCAACCGACCCGGGCGTCGATTCCAGAGGGTGCGGACGCCCCGGACTTCTTCATCTTCATCAAGGACCTGCCGAGTCATGTGCCCAACGCGGCACTCAACCGGGGGGCCTTCGCGATCCGGACGGACCAGCCCGACACCGGCCCGCGGTACCCGACCCGCAACGGCTACGAGGAGGAACTCTGCTGGATCCTGTTTCATCTGCGTCGATCAGGAATCTACCACGGTGGAGACGGAGGGCACCGGTAGCCCGGATTCTGGAGGGCTGAATCGCGTCCCTCCGAGATCCAACGGGGGGGGCGAGGCGGTGGGATCTGCCGAGGCGGCACGACACACCGGCCGGCCCACCGGATGGCCTCCAGGCTCGCGGGAAAATGGGGGACGGGCGGGACCCATCCCTACCGTGGTGGGCACTCCCGCGCCCAGTGCCGCAGGGCACTGCGGTACCCACCTGTTCTGCCGCTGACACGGACGTTGCTCTTTGGACTTTGCCGCGTCGCTGGTCCCGGGATACTCGCGGCACCGTGACCACTCCCTCTGCATCTGGCCCGTCCACCGACCGCTGGCCCTCGCAGGTCAAATTCATCATCGGGAACGAGGCCTGCGAACGCTACAGCTTCTACGGCATGAAGGGGATTCTCGCCGGTTACATCACCGGCGAGGTCGTCCGCGGCGGCCTCGGACTCACCAAGGACACCGCCACGGTGTGGATCCACCTCTTCATCATGGCGAACTACTTCATGCCGCTGCTCGGGGCCTACATCTCCGACCGGCTCTGGGGTCGCTACAAGACCATCCTCTGGATCTCCCTCTTCTACTGCGCCGGACACGGGGTCCTCGCCCTGAGCGATCTGACCTCCAGTCTCGAGTCGCGGACCTGGATGCTCTGGGCGGGACTGGCCCTGATCGCGTTCGGTGCGGGCGGCATCAAGCCCTGTGTCTCCGCGTTCATGGGCGACCAGTTCCCAGCCGGGAAGACGCGGCTCTACCAGAAGGCCTACGCCGCCTTCTACTTTTCGATCAACTTCGGCTCCTTCTTCTCGTTCCTCACCATCCCGTTCATCGCCAAACACCACGGCTACGGATGGGCCTTCGGGATCCCCGGGGTCCTGATGGGCATCGCCACCCTCATCTTCTGGTCCGGCCGCCACCGCTACACCAAGGTCCCGCCTGCCTCCGAGACCCGGTCGGCCGGGTTCTTCCGCGTGCTGTGGGAGGCGTTGAGCCACCGCCAACCCGGACGCGGATTCTGGGAGGGCGCCCGTGGACGCTTCTCGGCCGAGGAGGTCAGTGCCGCCCAGTCGGTCCTGCCCGTGCTCAGCATCTTCGCCCTCATCCCGCCCTTCTGGGCGATGTTCGATCAGCACTCGTCGACCTGGATCCTCCAGGCCGAGCGCATGACCCCCGTCCAGCTCTCCACAAGCTATTCCATCGGTGGCGAGGAGATGCAGTCGCTCAACCCCCTCCTGGTGATGCTCCTCGTCCCACTGCTGACCGGGGTGGTGTACCCGCTGTGCGGACGCCTCATCACGCCGCTGCGCCGGATCGGGCTGGGCATGATCATCGCGGCCACCTCCTATCTGGTCGTGGCCTGGATCCAGCGGCGGATCGAAGGCGGAGAACAGCTGAGCGTCCTGTGGCAGTCCGTGCCGTATGTGATCATCACGACCGCCGAGGTGCTGGTGTCGACCACGGGCCTGGAGTTCGCCTACACCCAGGCGGCCAAGAGCATGAAGAGCATCATCATGAGCTTCTGGCTCCTGACCGTGGCGGCCGGCAACGGACTGGTGGCCCTCATCACGAAGCTGGGCGGGGCCGGGAGCCATGACGCCTCGGTGACCCCGGGACGGTTCCTGATGTACGCCCTGTTCACCTTCGGCGTCTCGGGCGCTTTCCTCATCGTCGCCATGCTCTACCGGTATCGGGACCCGGCCCACGAGGGACACTGAGTCCCGACCCGATTCCAGAGCGCAACCCGATTGCCATGTATCGCGTCCAAGGATCAGACCTCAAGGAATACGGCCCGATCTCGGAGGGACAGCTCCGGGAATGGATCGCGGAGAACCGTCTCAACCGGTTCTCGATGGCCTGCAAGGAGGGCGACCCGACCTGGCGTCCGCTGGACCAGTTCCCGGAATTCGCCGCCGCCCTGCAGTCCCAACCGGCGACATCACCCCAGACCGGCTCCGGGGTACCGGCGGCCGACCCGGAACGGGCCCGACGACTCCTGCAGGGCCCGTCCCTCGCCCTCCTGCTCATGGGAACGGTCGGTCTGGTGATCACCCTGTCGGGTTTTGTTGCCCGGGACTGGCTCATCGACGCGTTGGTCCGGGCCACGTCCACCCTCCCGGCCACGGTTCCAACCGATCAGCTGGGCCTGTGGAAGACCGAGCTGTCCCGCAATCTGGGCCTCCACGACTACGCTCGGGGCCTGGCTGGCGTGGTCATCAACGGGGTGATGATCGCCGGAGCGCTGGCGATGCGACGCCTGGAGAACCGGAACCTGGCTCTCGCGGCGGCGACCTTTGCCCTGATCCCCTGCCAATGCTGCTGCTGCGTCTCGATCCCCTTCGGCGTCTGGGCCCTTCTGATGCTCAATCGCCCGGAGGTGAAGCAGTCGTTCCGCTGACGTGTCGGCCCCACCCCAGATCCCCGCTCCGCCGGTCGCCGAGGGCCTGACCCCAAACCGCACCCTCACCGTGATCCTGGGACTCCTGGGACTCGGGGTTCTGACGGTTCTGGCCGTCGTCGAGCCGGCCGGTCAGCTCGTTTTTCCGAGGTGCTGGCTCCAGGAGATGACCGGACTGCGGTGTCCGGGCTGCGGGGGGACCCGTGCGGTGCACGCCCTGCTCACGGGCGAGATCCGTCGGGCCTGGCAGCTCAATCCCCTCGTGGTAGCCACCCTGCCCCTCGCCGCCTGGTGGACCCTCCGCGGGCTCCGGGGGGGATGGACCGGTCGCTGGTGGAACGACCCCTCCACCCATCCGGTCAGCCTCGCCGTGATGGGCGGAGTGCTGGTCGGGTTCGGGATCGGACGGAATTTCTCCTGGTAACCCCTGTTCTGAGACACAGGCGCCACAAAAAGTTGAGGCACCTCACTTGATCCTACCCACCCCACAACCGCTCTGGGCGGATTGCGTGCCACCCCACCCTCACGGCTCCATATCCCGGGTGTAGTAGAGGATCCGGGTGCAGTTGGGACAGTAGACGAGATCCTTCTGGGCCTTGGCCTCCAAGAAGACCTGCTGGGGGAGCTTCATGTGGCATCCGCCGCAGCTGACGCCCGCAACGCCCACTACGACGTTGTCGCCACGCTTGTCGATCAGGCGGCTGTAGCGGGCGAGGATCCCGGGGTCGACTCCGGCGGCCAGCTTCGCGTGGTCGGCCAGGACGCGTTCCAGATCCACCTTCAGGTTGCCCTCGCGGGCGTTCATGTCGGTGACCTGCTTCTGGATCAGGGCCTTCTCCTCGGCGGCGACCTTGTCGGCCTCGGCGAGTTCCTTCGCGGCGGCCTCGGTCTGTTCCATGAGCACCAGCTGCTGGTCCTCAATCCCGCTGATCTCGGTCCGGGTGGTCTCGATCTGGTGGGTGCAGCGTTTGTACTCGTCGTTGTTCTTGGTAGTCCCCTGCTGGGTCTCGATCTTCCGGATGAAGTCCTCCTTGGTCTTCACCTCGAGCTCGAGCCGCTTGCGTTCGCTCTCGAGGTGCATGAGCCGCTGTTTGCGCTGCTCGGCGGCGGCGGCGGCCTGGGCGAGCTTGGTCTCGAGATATCTTCGCTGCTGCGGGATTCCCGACAGCTCCCCCTGCAGCCGGAGGCGGGTGCGGTCACGATCCTGTAGGACAAGGAGCTGTTCGATCACGGGAAGCATGGTCTTCACGCTATCGGTCCGCCCACCCGGGGGTCAATCGGCTGGAACCGGGAGTTGGCGAGAGGACACCCAGGCCCCCCGCCCGCCCCCCGCCCGGGCCCTCCGCGGTTGCACGATGGGGACACGGCCGTAACCTCCCGTCATGAATCTCTCCCGGACGTCGATGGTGTCGCTGGTGATGGCGGGTTCCCTCGCCTGCTTCGGAGAAGACGCCCCCAAGCCGCCCAGCAAGGCCCGGGAATTCGCCCGCATCCTCAACGAGGCCTTCAAAGAGGTCGCCGACGAGGTCTCGCCGGCAGTGGTGGTGATCGATGTCGCCCAGCGCGAGGAGGACGAGATGGCCGTCCCGCCGGATCATCCGTGGTTCAACTTCGTCCCGGAACGCTTCCGGAAACGCGATCGCAGCTCCACGTCACAGGAACCCCCGGAATACAACGGCCAGGGATCCGGCATCATCATGGACTCCGAGGGGCGCATCCTCACCAACCACCATGTGGTCGAGCAGGCCGAACGGATCCGCGTCCGCCTCCGCGACGGCCGCCAGTTCGACGCCGAGGTCAAGGGAACCGATGAACAGTCAGACCTGGCCGTCCTCCAGCTCAGGAACCCGCCCGCCGACCTCCCGAAGGCCCGGTTGGGCGATTCCGACAAGGTCCGGGTCGGCGAGTTTGCCATCGCGATCGGTGCCCCGTTCCGCCTCGACTACACCGTGACCTTCGGCCACATCAGCGCCAAGGGCCGCAACTCGGTGGTGCCGCTGGGGATGGGGGGCGGGCTGATGGACCAGGACTTCATCCAGACGGACGCCAGCATCAACCCGGGCAACTCGGGGGGGCCGCTGGTGAACATCGAGGGCGAGGTCATCGGAGTGAACTCGATGATCCGGGGTCTCAACTCCGGCATCAGCTTCTCGGTTCCGATCAACCTGGCCCGGGAGATCAGCTCCCGACTCATCAAGGAGGGCCGCTTCGTCCGTTCCTGGCTTGGGGTCAACATCGCCGCCCTCCGGGAATCCGAGAAGGTCCAGACGCTCGTCCCGGGCCTGGCCGACGGCGTCGTGATCACCCGCATCGTCCCCTCAGGTCCAGCCAGCGAAGCCAAGCCCGCCCTTGAGCCGAACGACATCATCACCTCGGTCGACGGACGCCCGGTGAAGAACCCCGCGGAACTCCGGGCCGTCGTCACCCGCAAGGCCCCCGGGACGGAACTGACCCTCGAGGTCCACCGCGCCGACAAGACCTTCACCAGCAAGGTATCGCCGCAGCCGATGCCCGACGATCTCGCCTCGAACGGCGAGCCCCGGAAGAAGTCAGGGCCGCCGCGCTTCCTGGGCATGGTCCTCAAGCCGCTCAGCGAGGCGGAGGCCAAGGAACAGGGGATCGACGGCGGCGCGATGGTCCTGGACCTCCCCGAGGAGGGACGCGCCGCAAAGGCCGGACTCAAGGACGGCGACATCATCACCGAGATCAATCACCAGGGCATCGGATCCCCGGCCGATTTCAGGACGGCGATCCAACAGGTCGACACCGAAAAGGACGTGGTTCTGGTCGTCCGACGGAAAGCCAAGGAGGTCATTCTTGTCATCAAAGCTGCCGACCCTGAGAGGCAGGATCGGTGACCCCACGAAGCGCTGTCCCCGCAGTTCGGGGATCGCCCCTGCCCTGAAACGAGTCGGGGGCACCGCCGCGACCGCTGGGTCATGGATCCTCGATTCCCTGTCCGAAGACCCCGCCAAACCGGGCCACCCTTCCAGGATCGAAGGGCCTTCCGTTGAGGTCCACAGACCCCGCGGGACCGGGTTCGGACACCATCGATCCGGCTCCCGCCGTGTTCCTGTGACAGGTTCCGTCACAGGACTGTGCTACAGTCTTCCCGCGGTTCGAGTTGACGTCCCGGCAGACGTCCTCGACAGAAATTCCCACCTCACGACATGAACTCCACCATCCGCTCCATCAACGACCACCTCATCCACGAAGGTCTCATCGTGCACCCCATCGGGGACGGCGAGGGCATTGTCGTCCACATGACGCTGAAGCATCTCCGGCTGGCGGTGTCGTTCCTGACGGGGGAGGAGAAGGATTTCCTGCGTCTCGACGCCGTATTGCCCGTACCGGTCCCGGCGGACCGCCGCACCGCCGTCTCGGACTTCCTCACGCGGGTGAACTGGAACCTGCGGCTGGGGCGCTTCGTCATGGACTTCAGCGACGGCGAGATCCGGTTCCGGCAGGAACTGGACTCACGGGATGACACCGTGGACGTGCAGCGGGCGGAGGTGGCTCTGCTGAGGTGCTGCCACATGGTCGACGCCTTCTTCCCGGCGCTCATGGGAGTCATCTTCCGTGAGACTCCGCCTGAGGAGGCCTTGGCCCAGGCCGAGAAGGATCTCGAGGCTCTGGCCACGGACGAGGAATAGGACCGTCCCCGTTTGGCCTCTTCCCCCTCCTCCACCCCTCTTTCCCATCCTCCCAGTCGCCCTGGTTTTCCCCCGGGCCTCCGCGTCGCTGCGTGGGTGTCTCACCGACCCAGCAGACGTCCCGCCTGGGCGGTGATGTCGCCGGACTTCATCAGCGATTCGCCCACCAGGATCGCGCGGGCGCCGCACCGCAGCAGTCGCTCCACATCCGCCCGGGTGTGGATGCCACTCTCGGCTACCAACAGATGCGCGAGGCGCTCCTCCGTACCCTGGATCAGATCCAGGATCCGGGCCGCGAGCCGCTCGGCCGTGCCGAGATCCACCTTGAAGGTCTTCAGGTCCCTGTTGTTCACCCCGATCAACCGCGCCCCACACCGCACGGCACGTTCGAGCTCCGCTTCGTCATGAACCTCCACCAGTGCGGTCAATCCCGCCGCATCCGCGAGGGCATGAAAATGCGACAGCTGGACGTCGTCCAGGATGGCGACGATCAGCAGGATGGCATCTGCACCCCACTCGATGGCCTCGAGGATCTGCCGCTCGTCGACGATGAAATCCTTGCGCAGCAACGGGAGCCCCACGGCCCCACGGATCTGCCGGAGATACTCAAGGGACCCCTGGAAGAACTTCTCGTCGGTGAGGACAGAAAGACAGCTCGCTCCCGCCGCCTCATAGGTGCGGGCGATCCGGACCGGATCGAAGTCGGGACAGATCACCCCGAGGCTCGGTGAGGCCTTCTTGACCTCGGCGATCAACCCGACATCGCCGGAGCGCGGATGGACCAACGCACCGAAGAAGTCCCGGACCCCGTCGCCGCGCCGGGTGATCGCGCCGCGAAGCTGGTGTGCTGCAACCGGTCCAACGGGAAGTCGGGCGACTTCGAGCCGCTTCTGGACCACGATGGTGTCGAGGATCGTCATGGAACGGGTCGGATCGCGTTTCCGGTTCAGTCCTCGTCGTCTTTAAGCCCCGGAATCCGCTTGAGCGGACATCCGGCGCGGAGCCAGCCGTTCACGAAGGCATCGAGGTCGCCATCCATGACGCCCTGGACATCGCTGGTCTGCACCCCGGTGCGGAGATCCTTCACCATGCGGTAGGGCTGGAAGACGTAGCTGCGGATCTGGTTGCCCCAGCTGACCGAGCCCTTCTCGCCGTAGAACCGCTCCATCTCCCCCTTGGCCTGGTCGAGCTTCAGGGCGTAGAGCTTTGAGATCAGCATGCCCATGGCGGTGGCCTCGTTCTGCGCCTGGCTGCGCTGGGCCTGGGAGGCCGCAACAAGTCCGGTGGGGATGTGCGTGAGGCGGACCGCGGTCTCGACCTTGTTGACGTTTTGGCCGCCCTTGCCGCCGGATCGGAAGGTGTCGCGCTGTATCTCGCTCTTCGGAATGACGATGTCGCTCTCCGAGATGTCGCTCAGCTCGGCGATGACGTCGACGCTGGCGAAGCTGGTATGGCGTCGCTTGTTGGAATCGAACGGCGAGATCCGGACGAGCCGGTGGACGCCACGCTCGGCCTTGCAGAAGCCGTAGGCGTTCTCGCCCTCGACCCGGAAGGTGACACTCTTGAGCCCCGCGGAATCCCCGGGCAGCGCATCGGTGACCTCCCACTTCCATCCGCGGAGGTCGAACCAGCGTCCGTACATCCGCGAGAGCATCTCCGCCCAATCCTGGGCCTCCGTTCCACCCGCACCGGCCTGGACACTGAAGATCGCATTCCGGGCGTCATGGGGACCGGTCAGCAGCACCTCGAGCTCGAATCGGTCGAGGGACCGCCCGATGTACGCGGTCTCGGCGTCGGCCTCCTTCTGCACGGCATCCTGTCCTGCCGGCGGCTCGGCCTCGCCGAGTTCGAGCAGCACGAGGACATCCTCCAGTCGGCGCTCAAATCCAAGGAGCGGCTCGACCCGCTTCTTCAGCGTGTTGGACTCCTCGATGACCTTCTTCGCGGCCTCCTGGTTGTTCCAGAAGGTGTCGCCGGCCATCTGCGCCTCGAACTCCTGGATCCGCCTCTGGGCGTTCGGGACATCGAGGAACTTCCGGAGCTGCACCACCTTGGACGACAGCGCGTCGAGGTTGGCGCGCGTGACTTCGAACATAGCCCGGAGACGATAGGCGGCGCCTCACCCGGCGCGCTAGGGTGAAGTTTTTGGGGACGCGGTGGAGTGAAAAGGCACGCACGGTCAGCGACAGAGAGGACTGGCCTTTCCTCCTCTCTTCTCCAGCTCGGCGCTTGTCCGGTCCCCTCTCCGCGCTACCCTTGGTCTATGGCTGGAACGACGGAACGGACGGAGACCTTGGGACTGCGGGTCACCTTGGATCGTCTCCTCTACCAGAGGCTGGATCCGGCGCAGTCCAACGGACGTCCCCACGCCTTCGTCTACTTCCTCTCGATCCACAACGAGGGTCCTGGTCCGGTCACGATCCGGGGACGCAAATGGGTGGTGACCCACGGCGACGGATCGAGGCTCGTCGTGGAGGGAGATGGTGTGGTGGGCCAGCAGCCGACCATCGCTCCCGGGGGGAAGTTCAGCTACAACAGCTACCACACGATCCAAAGCCGCAACGCGAGGGCCGAGGGGTCCTTCATCGGGGAGGATGGACAGGGCCGACCGGTCGTGGCCCGGATCCCGGCGTTCCAGCTCGAGGTTCCGGACACGGAGTAGAGGGACGCGGGGGGAGGGGCACCCAAAAAATCTGGGCCCAACCTCGGACCCAGACCCTAGCGCGGACACTAGCCCGGCGCCCCGTCCAAGGCACGTGGCCTTGCCGGAGTGGAGCCCGCGTGGTGGAGCCCGATCAGGCCCGCTGACGGAAGGTGATCCGGGCCTTGCCCAGATCATAGGGGGACATCTCGACCTGCACCTTGTCCCCGACGCCAATCCGGATGAAATTCTTGCGCATCTTCCCGGAGATGTGCGCCAGGACCACGTGGCCGTTCGGCAACTGGACGCGGAACATCGTGCCCGGCAGCACCTGGGTCACGGTCCCGATCAACTCAATGGGTTCTTCTTTCGCCATGCAATTCGCAGGGACCCGACACCGGGACCACGCGGATTCTGGAGACTGACGAAAGCCGGAACCCTCACGCAAGAAACCATTTGATGGAAATTGGGTTGTTGGGTCCCCTTCCCCATCCGCTCCCCAACGCGGCCCGGGATTCGTGTTGATCCGACCTCATCCAGGACCTGGGGCTAAGCCTGGCACCAGGTGGACAACCATGGAATCGAAGGTTCTGTTCTTCCACATCCCGAACCGGCACCCTAAAACACAGCATGAGCCTGAAGACCTCCCCCACGTGCATCACCCGACGGGTGCTCCGGACCGTGATCCTGGTTGGCGTCATCCTGGTGCTCGGGCTCCCGTCGGTCATGGCCCAAAGGGACGGCGGGGGTGACCCGAACCCATTTCCGGAACTGACCGCGTCGGACGTCACGCTCACGGTGGGCTACGCGACGCTGGAGATCCCGGAGAACAAGGCGTACATCCCCCTGTTCTTCCAAGTGAAGGCTCCCTTCTACAGTCCGCAGGAAGTGACGGTCCGGGCGGCATTCGTGGGTGGCACCGCAACCCCGGGGGAGGACTTCAGTCTGGAAAACCTCGAGATGAAGGTCCCGGCAGCGTTCGGCTCCGGGTTCCTCGCCCTCCCCCTGATCCTCGACGAGGTGAACGAGGGGACGGAGACGGCGGTGTTCGAGCTCTCGATCGTCGGCAGCACCAACCCGCCGGTCCGCATGGAAATCACCCTGCTCGAGGATCTCAATCCGGGACAGGTGGGCTTCGTCTCCCCACGGTTCTCGGCCAACGAGGGTTCGCCCCGGGGCTTCGTCGAGATCCGCCTCTGGAGGACCCTCAACACCCGGAATGCCTCGACCGTCACGTTCCGTCTCGAGGGCAGGCCCGAGGCCTTGGCGATCCTCGGGGGCGAGACCCGCCAGACGGCCCGGTTCGGACCCGGCGAGTCACAGATCTTCCACCGGATCCTGTTGGTCAACAACACGACCGCGGACGGAACCCAGGACCTCACGCTGACCGTGGAATCGAGTGATGATGGGGCCACGATCATGCCGGGACTCGGCTCGACGGTCCTGACACTCGGGGACGACGAGACCCTCCCCGAACCAGAACCGCTGGTGATCCTCGAGGGGGGCTCCGATTCCGGCGAACGCGGGGTCATGCTGTCCACCCGCGTCCCCCGGGGCTACCAGGTCCGGCTCGAATACTCGGACTCCGGCATGGAAGGCCCATGGCAGCCCTACTGGACCTTCGAAGGGGCCGAGACCGACCGGATCACGTTCAACAGCTTCAAGGCCTCCCTCCAGAGGCTGTTCCGCATCCTGCCGCCCGAGCCCCTCGAACTGACATTCCCCTGGTAGGCGGGACGCGATCGCGTCCAGTCGGTACCCTCCCCATTTCTAGGGATCCCGTTCCCCTCTGGAGTCCGCCATCATGGCGGGATGAACGGCTTAATCCTCGCCCGGGTTCTTGGGCTTCTGTTCGTCCTCCTCCTCCGTCTCGACGGTGCGGAGACCGTCACCCTCGTCACCTACAACCTGCAGAACTATCTGCTGGAGTCCGTGCCCCCGCGCGGAGCCAAGCCTGCGGACCGGCGGGACCGGGTGATCCAGATCCTCGAACCGTTGAAGCCCGACGTGCTGGTGGTCCAGGAGATCGGCGGAGCCGGGGCGCTGGAGGACCTCGGGGCGCGTTTGGCCGGTGTCGGAATCCCCCTGCCGCATCGCGAAATCGTCTGGGGATCGGACCCGGTGATTGCCGTCGCCGTACTGAGCCGGTTCCCGTTCGTGTCCCGGCGATCCCACAGCAACGACACGATCCTCGCCGAGGGACGGCTGCTCCGGACCAGCCGTGGGATGGTCGAGGTCGAGATCGAGGGGCCTGACCGCTTCCGGTTCACCCTTCTCGCCGCCCATCTGAAATCCAAACGCGAGACCGGCACCCCCTCCGAGGCCTCGATCCGGGAAGCGGAGGCGCGCATGTTGCGACAGCATGTCGACACGCTGCTCGGACGGGATCCCGAGGCGCGGATCGTGGTGGCCGGGGACCTCAACGACCATCAGGACAGCCGGGCACTGCGGTTTCTCCGATCACGGGGGCCGAAGGCCCTGTTCGACCTGCGTCCCAGGGAACGTGGGGTCATCGACCCGGCGGACAACTCCGATCCGAGTGACGCCGCGACCTGGACCCATCACTACGCCAAGGAGGACAGCTACGGGCGGTTCGACTACATCCTGGTGAGCCCCGCCCTGCGGCCGTTCTGGCGTCCGGAGTCGAGCCATGTGCCCGCCGTTCCTGGCTGGTCACGGGCCTCCGATCACCGTCCCGTGGTGGCGACGTTCGGGACCCGGCCGAGGCGAACCGCGCGGACACCACGTCGTCAGCCTTCGCGACGGGTCACGGGGCGTCGACGGACACGGGAATCCTGAAGAAGAGCTCCCAGCCGGAGTAGTCGGACCCGAGCGACACCTTCTTGCCGTTGATCCACTCCACATGGCCGTCCTCGAAGGTGAAGTTCCCGCCCTCGGGGGCACCCCGGGCGATCCGGTGGACGGCCGTCGGGACCTTCTTGCCGTTGTAGTCGGTGAACCAGTTCAGCTTCGGATCATACATGTTGGTCGTCTTCGGGCCGAGGGCCTGGAGCCGGTCGATCAGGATCGGGGCCATTCGATAGGGGCCGTTGAGCTTGGACTTGAAGAACCACTCCGAGGTCCCCTGCGCCCCCGTGGTCACGTCGGGATCCCCGCGTTTGCGTCCGGGCAGGTAGAAATAGCCGATGAGCTGCTCGGTGGCGTCGGTGGTGATCATCCCCTTCTCCGCGGCGCGGTGCCAGAGGTCAGTCGGACAGAAGAGCACGTCGTTGTTGGGGCGGACGTACTGGGCGGAGGTGCGGCGGTTCTTGATAAGGTAGCCGTTCCAGAAGTTGCTCATCGACGCCGTCATCCAGCTGAACCCCGCGCCTCGGCTGTTGTCGGGGAAGCTGTCGCCAAAATCCCCGGCATAGAGCGTGACCGCGAGCCCCCACTGCTTGCCGTTGCTCATGCACAGCGTCTTGTGGGCATTGGCCTTTGCCTTGGCGAGGGCCGGCAGAAGCATGCCGGCGAGGATCGCGATGATGGCGATCACCACGAGCAGTTCGATCAGGGTGAACGCGGTTCCTCCGTGGGAGGCCTTCCGGGGATTCATGCTTCCTAGTGCATCCAAACCCCGAGACCCGGACCAGCCAAATCTCCGTCAGCGCGGGAACACCGGGCCGTCCGGGAGACGAAATCCGTCCGGCCAGACGAGGTAGACGGTCCGGTCGGAATACGTCCACGCCCGGGCGAAGTCCGCCCTGGGAATCACCTTCTGCACCCGTTCACGTCGGACCCCGGGATCGTTGATCCGAACGTCCCCGGTCGCCGTGAAGCCGCGCACCACGACCAGATGGCCGTCGTCGGGCTCGGCCGTCGCCCTGCCCTGGAGCTGGGCGTAGCTGACGGACACCGCCACGGGCGCACCGGCAGCCACCCACTGCTCGAGGTCCGCCAAACCGCGGAACCGCGCCACGGCCGCGTTGAGGCCCGGCACGGCCCCTGCGTAGGCCATGTTGAAGGACCAGTTGCCGGTGCCGCCCCAGCCGGGATCGAAGACCCCCCGGGCCACCTCGGGAATGTCCCGCCGCCATTCCGGACGCCGCTCCCGATCGGCCCAGAACGACAGCAGCATGGCGGTGCAGGCAGGACTGCACCACTTGGTGACGCCCTCCGGATGGTCCGCCTGGCTGCGGATCGGAACCTCCAGGACCCGGTCCCAGGCCGCTCGATCGGTGGACTCCACCGACGGCGCCTTCGACCGACTGAGAGCCAGCGAGAGACGCTTGAGGGACTCCTTCGGACCACCCATCCGGATACGGACCCGAAACCCCCCGACCGGCTGGGACAGGATCAGGGTGTCGGTATCCATCCGGGCCCCGGCCTCCCGTTGATCTCCAATGCTCGACCGATCAGAGGGGGTTGCCGGCTGGGCGGTCCAGCGTCCGAACGAGAAGAAACGACCGTCCCCCGTGGACGCCGGACACACCTCCACGGCGACCGCCAGGGGTGGGACGGCATTCCACGAGGCCACCATGCGATTCCATGGCACCCCGGGTTCCAGCCCCCCCGACTCCAGCAGCGTCTCCCCAGTCTTCGGATCCGTCGAAACCGTGAAGGCATCCCATCGGGTGAATGAGACCAGGCGCGCCTCCGCCCAGGCGGCGGGACCGGACACAAGTATCAGACATGCGAAACCCTGGAGGAACAGACGCCTCATGGGAGCGCTGTCCGAGGCATGACCGGGGGATTCGTCGCGGCGTCGATCCGCTCGTAGCGCTCCACCACGAAGTCGGGATGCTCAAGGACAACGCCCGCCATTCGGAAGTCGGCCTCGAACGGCGGGAAGACGGCATCCCCTTCCACCACGCGACGGACCCGCGTCAGCAAAACCTCCCCGCACGAGGGCAGGAGCAGCCGGTAGATCTCGCTGCCTCCCGCCACGAAAACCTCCCTGGGATCGTCCTGGACCCGCCGCAGGAGCGAGTCTACGTCAGGAACCGTCAGCACCCCATCGGCCGCAAAGCCCTGGCGGCTCAGCACGATCGTCTGGCGACCGGGAAGCGGACGTCCGATCGACTCATAGGTCTTCCGCCCCATCACCAGGATCTGGCCCATGGTGACCTGCTTGAACCACTTGAAGTCATCGGGAAGGTGCCAGGGGATCCGTCCCCCGGATCCAATCACCCGGTTTTCCGACATCGCCGCGATCGCCTTGAACGGCCTCACGGGCCAAGCGTGACCGAGTCCTCGGGCGCTGCCCATCGCAAAGGCGGGCCGGCTCGGGCGCAGCTTCCAAACGCCGCCCAAGCCCAACGGGATTTCAGCCCCCAGCCCAGGGTTGTCGAGCCCGCGAGGCCACCCTGGGTGACCTGTCCCCAAACGCTATCGTCCCAACCGCAACGCGGTTGCGCCACCGGTCGCATCGTTGCCCAAGGGTCGGAGGACTGCCACGGTGGGTCGATGCGGACCTCGAAGACGGCGTCGATCGCCACCGCCGGACCGCGGCTACCCGAGGCGCCTCGCTCGATCCTCAAGGGCAGTTCCCTCGCCCAGCTCCTCGACCGCGAGGCCATCGAGTGTCTCGCCGGCAACATCGCGCTGGTCCATCCGGCCTTCGATGCCGCCGGGTTTCAACGGGACGCTCTTGAGGGCCTAGGTCCGCTGTCGCTTCTCCGACGCGGCGAACACCTCGCACGGATCCTCCGGCGACATCTGCCACGCACCTATGAGGACGCCGTCGCCATCCTGATCCGCTCCCTCACCCCGGCACTGTCGCGCACCGAAGGGCTCGGGCTGGGGGTATTCTTCTACCTGCCGCGCGTTTCCTTCGTCGCGTTGTACGGACTCGACCCGGCGGAGAACGGCGGGCGCGATCCGTTCGAGACCTCGATGGTCGCCCAGCATGAGCTGACCCGGCGCTTCAGCGCGGAGTTCTCACTGCGCCTGTTCCTCATCCAGTGGCCGGCGCGGACCCTCGCACGGCTCATGGAATGGACGCAGGATCCGGATCCGCACGTGCGTCGGCTGTGCAGCGAAGGCACCCGATCCCGACTGCCTTGAGCGATCCGGATTCCCGCCTTCCTCCAGGATCCAAGCCCGGTCATCCCGATCCTGGAGGCGCTGCGGGATGACCCGTCGGAACACGTCCGGCGCAGCGTGGCCAACCACCTGGGCGACATCGCGAAGGACCATCCGGAGCTGGCCTTCGGTATCTGCGAACGCTGGATTTCCAGTGCCGCGGAGGAACGCAACTGGCTGATCCGACACGCCGTTCGTCACCCCGCCAAGAAGGGGGTGGCGGCAGCGTTGCGACTGCGACAGCTCGCGAAGGCGACCCCACGCGCGCCGCTAGGCAGGGATTAGCAGTGGAGTGATGACCTGGCCCTGGTTTCCTCCACGGACTCCTTCTTGGGGATCCGTCAGGCCCTTGCCGGAAAGCCGTGGACCACAAAATGCGGCGGACGCCTTGGCGTCCGCCGCTGTTCAACAGGATCAACCTGCGATTACAGGCCCTTGGCGATGATCATCTTGATGAGATCACCGACGCGGTTGCTGTAGCCCCACTCGTTGTCGTACCAGCTCACCAGCTTGAAGAACCGGTTGTTGAGCTCGATGCCGGAGCCTGCATCGAAGATCGAGCTGCTGTTGTCGTGGATGAAGTCGGTGCTGACAACCTCGTCGGAGGTCCAGACGAGGATGCCCTTGAGGTAGGTCTCGCTGGCCTTCTTCATCGCGGCGCTGATCTCGGCGTAGCTGGTCTCCTTGACCGTCTTCACAGTGAGGTCGACGACCGAAACGGTCGGGACCGGGATGCGGAACGCCATGCCGGTAAGCTTGCCCTTGACTTCGGGGCAGACGAGGCCGACGGCCCGCGCGGCACCGGTGGCGCTCGGGATGACGTTCTGGGCCGCGGTACGGCCACCCTTCCAGTCCTTCTTCGAGGGACCGTCCACCGTCTTCTGGGTGGCGGTGTAGGCATGGACGGTGGTCATGAGACCTTCCTCAATGCCAAAGCCCTCCTTGAGGAGGACGTGGACCAGCGGGGCGAGGCAGTTCGTGGTGCAGCTCGCGTTGGAAATGATGTGGTGCTTGGAGGCGTCGTACTTGTCGTGGTTCACCCCCATCACGACCGTGATATCCTCGTTCTTGCCTGGGGCCGAGATAATGACCTTCTTGGCACCGGCGGTGATGTGGCCCTTGGCCTTCTCCGCCTCGGTGAAAAGACCGGTCGACTCGATCACGATGTCCACCCCGAACTGCTTCCAGGGCAGCTCGGCGGGCGACTTGGCGCTGACGACGTGGATGTCGGCACCGTTGACGACGAGGACGTCGTCTTCCGCCTTTTCAGGCGAGCTCTTCTTGCTGCTGACCGTGCCCTGGAAACGACCCTGGGTGGAGTCGTACTTCAGGAGGTAGGCCAGGTTGTCGGCCGGGACGAGGTCACCGACGGCGACGACCTCGACTTCCTTGCCGACGAGGCCCTGCTCCACCATGGCGCGGAAGACCAGACGGCCAATTCGGCCGAACCCATTGATCGCTACTTTGACAGGCATGTTCTTGATTTCGTTTGCTAAGTTTCAGGATGAGAAAAACGAGCGGGCAGCGTATTCGGGAAGGGGGTCGGGTCAACGCGTTTTTGGGAAACAGACCGCGACGCAGACCTTCAAGAACCCGACTCTCAGTAGGATCCTCACGGTTTGAGCGGTTGGCAACCCGGGCAGACATAGGTGGACCTCGATGCCTGTCGGATCCTCTGGATTGGCAGGCCGCATCGGGGGCACGGAGCTCCCTCGCGGTCATAAACCCGGAATCCAGACCCCTTCCCATCGGACCCAAGGCCTCTCGTCTCCCGATGAAACAGGGTCCACTTCGCGGGATTCCCGGACCGGGTGGCCGCCCACCCGACATGGATGGCCTGGGACAGCACGGAGCGGATGGCCCGGTGCAGCCGGTGGACCTCTGCCTCCCGAAGATCCCGGGTCGGGCGCTTCGGATGGATTCCTGCTTCGAACAGACACTCCGCGGCGTAGATGTTGCCGATCCCCGCGAGGCATTGGGGATGCATCAGGCGCACCTTGATGGGCTGTGAGCTATTGCCAAGCGCGGTGGCCAGACGTCCGGGAGTGAACTCCGGATCCAGGGGTTCAGGCCCAAGGCCCTCGGGCATGACCCAGACCCGATCGATCCGACCCAGACCCCGGGCGTCCGAGAACACCAGTCGTCCATGGTCGAGATGAAAGGTGACCGCCGGATAGGCTGGGGATTCCTGGTCGCTGTCCCCGATGGCCACCCGACCGGTCATGCCCAGATGGATCTGGAGGAACCCATCCGGAAGCCCGCCATCGGAGTTCAGTCCGAAGAGGAGTCGTTTCGCCCGTCGTGACACGGGTCCAAAAACTCTCCCGATGCAGTGGCCCGTGAATGTCCGGGTCGATGAACGATGGATCGAGGCGGGCCGATGGATTTCCACCCGCTGGAGGATCCGACCCGCCAGCCGCGGGGCTAGCCTACGGCACAGCACTTCGACCTCTGGGAGCTCCGGCATGGTCGGGACCGTACTGGAGCCAAGGGGTTTCGCCACTCAAGGCCTCTTTCGGGGAGTTCGGCCCGCAAAGGGGTTCCCGACAAAATCCCAGCGCTTGCATTTGAGGTCCGCGGTCCGCATCTTTTTCTGCTCTGAACATCACCAAACTGCACGGCGGTCCGTGGAGCCTTTAAGAATATGAGTGAATCCCTCGACCTCGCCCTCGACTTGGAGAAGGCCTTTCTTCCCTCCTGGGCCCAGAACCCCGGCGATGCGAACGCCAGCAAATACGCCAAATACGACGGCAGCGAGGGCGCGGAACGCAGGGACGGACGCGGACCCCACGGTAATCGCCCGCCCCGTCCGGGTGGACCTGGACGCGGGGGGGGGAGGGGGGGTGGCGGCTTCGGTGGTGGCGGTGGATTCGGTCCCCGTCCCGACCGCGGACCGCGACGTGATTTCGGCCCCCGCCCTGGTGGACGGGGTCCAGGAGGGCCGGGGGGACCCGGTGGTGGTGGCGGTGGACTCCGTTGGGATCCCACCCAGGCCGGTGAGGGCGGTCATCCAGGTCGCCCCCGGGATGGACGTCGTCCCGATCGTCGCGAGGCTCCCGAGCCACTGATCCCCGTCGACATCGATCTCCGTCCGGATCCTGCCGGCGTCTCCTCCCTCGCGCGGCAGATCAAGCTGGGAGGCCGCGCCTACCCGCTGCTCGAGGTGGCCGGCCTGGTGGTCCAGAAGCCCGACCGCTACGAGGTGACCTTCCGGGTCCTGAATGGAAGGGACGGACAGCCACCGCAACGGCTGTTCGTGTGCTCGCTGGACGACAGCATCTGGCTGAGCGAGGCCGATGCGGTCCGCCATGCGCTGAAGGCCCACTTCGACACCTTCTACCAGACCCAGACCCAGCCGTGTGATCCGCCGAAGGGTGTCTGGACCCTGGTGGCGATGTTCGACGAGATCGTCCTGGGTCCTCCGAACTACCACGGATACCAAGAGCGTCTCCGCGAGATCCACGCCCAGCGGGCGCCCCGGTTGCCGTTCGAGGTCTTCAAGAGCAAGGTACGGATCGTCAAGGATGAGGCTGCCGTGAAGCAGTGGGTGGACGGGCAGAGCCAACGTCTGGAGTACACCACGCTCAACGTCCCGGAGGCCCAGACCCTCCACTCCATCGGCGAGGTGGAGATCCATTTCCGATCGGTACACGCCATCAACCTTGTGAAGGAGGTCTCGCACTGGACGCTCAACCGGGCCCCGAACGCCCCGCGTCTGCCCGAACCCCTCCTCCGACTCCTGCGCGTGACCATGGATCGGGAGCGTCGGTTCCCGATCCGCACCATGACCTCTCTGAGTGGCGCCTTCGCACAGGCGGGTCTGCAGTTCTTCAAGCGCGACAAGACTGTCGTGCACGTGGCCGTGGCCCGGCCCCACTTCCTCGATCTCGACGCGACCGCAGTCCAGCCGGGGCTGCGTCAGATCATCGAGTTCATCAATGCGAATGCCAGGACGACACGGAAGCAGCTGGTCGAGGCGATCGCGCCAAGCCCGGCCCCTGAGGCAGCTCCGGCACCGGTGACTCCTGCGCCTGAAGCCTCATCGGCACCGGCAGAGGGAGCCGCACCAGCCCCAGCGCCTACCCCTGCCGCCCCCGCGCCGACCGCTGCACAGCAGGAGCTGCTGGGCAACCTCCACTGGCTCATCCACCAGGGCCATGTGATCGAGTTCGCCAACGGACTGCTCGAGACGGCCAAGAAGCCGACCCCGAAGCCGGAGCCCTCGGCACCGAAGGCCCAGGAACCCAAGGGCGACCGTCCGAAGAAGGATCGGCCCCCGCGGCCCCGTGGACGCTACGTCTTCGACAACGCGGGACTGCTCCCGGTTCCAGCAGCGCAGCCGGCCCTTGTGGGCTGAGCCTCGAAACCCCCTCCAACCCGGCAGCTCCCCTCGCGGACTGCCGGGTTTTTCATTCCAGTCACGGCACCACCTTGCCCGATCCCCGCCCCGCCACCATCCTCGGCGCATGAGGATCATCCACCTTGAGATCGCGGCGTGGTTCGCGTTCGCCCTGCTGGTCGGCTGGGGGTGCAACCCCAAGCCGGAGGCGCCAGCCCCTGGCAGCGCCTCCTCCAGCATCACCAACTACACGGTCCGCGGAGTGGTGAAGTCGCTGAAGCGCCCGGAACGCGAGGCGGTGATCCGTCATGAGGAGATCCCCGGATACATGCCCGCCATGACCATGCCGTTCACGGTCCGGGAATCCCGGGAGCTGGACGGGGTCGACCCCGGCGACTCCGTGGAGTTCCGGTTGCGGGTGACCGAGACCGATGGGTGGATCGACCAGGTCAAGGTCGTGGCCAAGGCGGATCCGGCGACCCGGAAGCCGGTCGTCACGAACGCCCCGGCTGCGACCCCGACCGCGACCAACGCGGCCTTTCGGGTGCTCCCCAACGTGCCGGATCTAAAGCCCGGGGACCTGGTCCCGGACTACGCCTTCACGAACCAGGTCGGCCAGACCGTCCGGCTGGAATCCTTCCGGGGACAGGCCCTCGCGGTCTCGTTCATCTTCACCCGGTGCCCGTTTCCGCTGTTCTGTCCCCGCATGAGCGAGCGCTTCGCCGAGGTCCAGGCCGCGTTTGCCGCACAGAAGGTCGAGGCCACCAACTGGCACCTGCTTTCCATCACCTTCGATCCGGAGTTCGACACACCCGAGGTCCTGAAGGCCTACGGCCAGCGCTGGAAGGCCGATCCGAGGCACTGGACGCTGGCGACGGGTGGGTTCGGCCAGATCGAGCCCTTCGCCACCAGCGTGGGGCTCTACTTCGGCCGGGGGGTGTCAATCGCGGACCAGAACCACAACCTTCGGACCCTCGTGATTGGACCCGACGGTCGACTCGTGCAGGTCTTCCGCGGCAACGAATGGTCCGCCGGGGCGCTGGTGCAGTCGCTCCGCGAGGCAATGGCGACGCCGGAGAAGGCATCCGGGAAGTGACGCCGCATCGGGTCGCTTCCGCCCGGGATCACCGTCCCTTCGTCGCGAAGTCCTGGATCCGGTTCCGGTCGGCCGCGAGGAGGTAGACGAGACCGCCGATGGCGCTCCAGACGAGGTTGACGGTGTAGGCGATCAGGGAAAGCGAGAGGGCGAGTCCGGGCTTGAGGGACAATCCGGGGATCGAGAGCAGCCAGACGAAGAGGTTCTCCCGCACCCCAAGGCCAGAGGGGGTTGCCGGGAGGGCGGCGATGCAGATGACCAAAAGGGAGACCAGGGCGATGAATGAGGCATCGACAGTCATCCCAAGCCCACGGGCCAGCACCACATAGGTGAGGGCCACCACGATCCCGATGGCGGCCGACAGCGCCAGCATCCGGACGAGGAACCAGGGACGACGACCCAACTGCCGACAGGTCGCCAGAGCCCGAAGCGCCGACGTCCCGTGCGGAATCCTCTCCGCGAGCCTCGAGATCCATCCGCCCTGCTCGAGCAACCGGGTGTAGAACCCCGCCACCAGCAGACCCAAGGCCGCCATCAGCATGAGCAGCAGCGTCAGGGCGACCACCTGGAACCGCTGGAAATCCTGAACCAGGTGCCAGTGATCGATCACGAGCACAGCGGCGACCACCAGGAGGCCCAGCATGCCGAGCAGTCGATCGACGAAGACGGTCACCGCCGCCGCCCCCTCCTGGTTCGGACAGCTCCGGGCGGCATACCAGGCCTTGATGACATCCCCGCCGGCCGTGCCGAGAAGAAAGGCGTTGAAGAACTGGGCGATCAGGGAGATCCGAACGACGTCCCTGCCTCCCATGGACAATCCCTGTTCCTGCAGGACCTGTCTCCAGCGCCATGCCCCGAGGGCCACGAGGAGTCCACACAGGAGAAACGCGGTGGCCAGGCTCACGCCATCGAGGAGACGGAAGGTGGCCCAGAGGGCGAGCGGCCCATGGATCCAGGCCAGCCGACGCTGTTCCCACTTCCCCATCGAGGCCCATTCAGGTCCCCCATCTCTCAGCAGCTCCAGCTGGACCTCGTTGCAGAAGATGACGTGCAGGATCACCGCCAGCAGCAGCCAGCCCACGAGGGCTCGGGCCACGCTCGGGATCGACGGGACACGCACGACGGACCCCTACTCCTCACCCCAGACCGACCTGATGTGCGCGAACCCGCGACGGACATACTCCGTCTCGGTGCCGGGACTGAGCTCAAGGACCTTGATGTGCTCGGGTCGGACAAACGGGCGAAGCGCGCCGTAGTCGATCATGCCTGAACCCGGCGGGCTGTGGTCGTGCTGACCCTCCTCGTCGGCGATCACATCGTGCACATGCAGTCCCTCCAGTCGCTCGGCCATTCCCTCCAGATGGAGCGCATGCTGGATCAGGCCAAGGTTCTCCTTGATCTGGGCATGCCCACAGTCGTGCCAGTAACGGACGTTCGGCGGCAGCTGGGCAAGGAAGATGGGGAGGTCGTGGTCGAACGGGATCTCCTCGACCGCCTCCCGGTTCTCGATGCCCAGCAGCAGACCCTCGGCGGCAGCGGCATCCGCCAGGTTGCGGATCATGTCGAGGGCCAGCTCCAGGGGGCGTTCCTTCCGGCGCTCCCGTTTGGAGTCCATCTCCTCGACCAGCTTGCGATACCGGGGCGTCTCGCGCTCGCCGCAGGCGACCATCTCCTCGAGCTTCTCGTTGTAGTCCTTGATGTCGACCTGGCCCGAATGCAGGACCACCAGCTTGGCGCCGACCCGTGCGGCGGTCTCGATCGTCTTGAGGGAGTGTTTCCAGGCCGACTCCCGTTCCCGGCGGTCCTCGGCGCTGAACTTGAACAGGTTCGGTGCCGGCCAATGCACGCCCATGGGCAACGGGCAGAAATTGTGGAGGGTCGAGATCTTGATCTCACCCGCCTGCACGGCGTCGAGGATGCCGGGCAACAGGCTGATCCGGATGCCATGGCTCAGCTCGGCATACTCGAAGCCGAGCTCACGGATCTCTCGCAGCATCGCCCGGCCGTCGGTGTGGCGTCCGGAGTTCCAACAGGTCGAAAGGGAGTACATGAAAGTGAAAAGTCGCCGGAGGTGCCCCTTCAGACAACAACCGGCGACATGGGATTCAATACGACAGACCGTTCATCACTGATCGGCGTAGCGGGCGGCCAGCATCGCGCTGAACTTGGCCACCTTGAGCTTGCGGCGGCGGCGCTCGCTCGGCTTCTCGTAGTGCCGCTTGTTGCGGACCTCACGAAGGGTGTTCTCCCGGTCGACCTTCTTCTTCAGTCGGCGCAGGGCCCGATCGATCGGTTCGCCTTTCTTGAGTTTGATTTCGCTCAAATCACGTTCACGTCCTTTCCTCAACACGGTTCCCGGACCAGACGGCCCAAGACTCCGCGCCCGCCTGTACGGGACAGATGGGGAAACCGGGAACTCGCCTAGGCAAGCCCCGGGGGACGAGTGAGATACGCTTTTTTCAGGCCGAGGCAAGAGCGGAAACCGGCCCAGGTCGACTTATTCGGCGGCCGACCCGGGATGCCCCGGGCCTCATCCGGACCGATCGCAGACCTCCAGACCTCGACGCCCCAGGCGGGCTCATTCCCGGAGACGCACCGGTCGCTCGTCGCGATCCTCCAGGAGACCCCGCCACACCTCGCCGCCCACCCCGACGCCATCCCGCCCCACCAGGACCGGTGCCGGGAAGGAATCGCCGCTCTTCCCAAGGCGGGCCTTCCACGGGCCCAGAACGGCCTCCAGGGCTGGGGAACGCTGGCCTGGGGAAAGGACGTAGTCATATCCCGTGGGGACCCGATCCGGAGTCCCACGGAGCGATCGCTCCGCGACACATCGCACCGCCGCGTATGGATCGTCCATCAACTGCCCCAGGTAGGGAGCGATCCAGTCGAACCCCGACGCCGCCCGGGCTGGGGCCCATCCCAGGTGCCAGGCCATGAGGGCCCGCTGGCCCGCGTCCCCCGCCAGTGTGATCCGGACGGAGTCCGCCACCGTCCGCTGCACCTCGTCCAGCACCGGGGCCTTCTGACCGTACCACCGCTCCAGATGCCCAGCAGTCCAGTCCAGGGTGCGATCCAGATGACACAGATTGCAGGCGTTCGGCCGGCCTGTGGACAGCTCCACATCCACCCTTGGGCTACTGACTTCATGGCTTCGGATCGCGGTGAGGACCCCGTAGGTCGTGTGCGGCATGTGACAGTTGTAGCAGTCGCTCCCAGAGGATCCGGGCCGGTGGTGCGTATGGGCCTCCTGGACGGCCGGTTCCCGGAACCGCTCATGGCACTGCGTGCAAGCCCGAGCATCCTGCCGGTTCACAGCCAGGAGGTCGGCCGGCTCGCTTTCGTGGAGAGAATGACATGACAAACAGGAGAACCGGCCTCCCTTGAAACACGGGGATTGGACGAGTCCGTTGTGTTCCCGGCCGCTGACACGAACCATGCCGTCGGACCAGAAGAAATCCTCAAGGAGCTGGGGATTGCGGGCGATGTACTCGCGCAGTCCCGGCACGCGTTCCACCTCGTCCGGCTGGATGAGGGGAGTGGTGTCCGCCAGCACATCGCCGGGGCGGAACCGGAAGCCGTCCTGCCGCCAGTTCTCGGCGCGATCGATCCACTTCATCGAGTGGCAGAACCCACAGGTCTCGGACGCCCTCACCGGATCGATCTTCTCGGGATGGACGATCTCACGGGCGAGGGTGGTCGGATCGGGCTTCGGGGCGTTCAGACCGGCGGCCCGACGCGCCTCGACATGGGCCCGACCGGGTCCGTGGCAGGCCTCGCAGGAGATGCCGAGCTCGGCGGCCCGGGTGTCCATGCGCCTCGCCACAGGGTCGACCCGCGGTTCGATCGCCGTGGTGTGACACCGACTGCAGGTGACATTCCAGGCCTCCGACTGATGCGACATCCCCGGGGGACGCAGGAAGGTCGAGTTGCGCGGCACCCACCGCTGCTCGGGGATCAGCCAGGTGAACGGGAAGCCCACCTGCAGGTTGCCGCTGCCCTCCGGCATCCAGAACACCTGCATGTGATGGGACCCCGTCACGAGGGTCACCTCGGTGTCGAGGACCGGCGTGCCCGCGTCCGACAACGGACCCGGGGCCACCTTCTCGAGGCGGACCTTGAGGGCCTGTCCCTCCTGCGACAGCCGGAAACGGGTGCCGTCGTTGGTGAGGACAACATTCCTGAAATCGGCCCGCACGGTCTCCGGGGAGGCCCGCTGGGTCATGGTCCGATGATACGTCCGATGCCAGGACTGGAACTGATCCACATGGCATTCCCTGCAGGATTCGGAACCGAGATAGCCCTCGGGACCTCCCTGACGTGGGATCCGGTCATCGGACGCAGGGACCGATTGGGACCGGGTTGGAGTGGAGGCCTGCTCCAGCGGCGGCGGGGTGGCGACCGGCTCCCCGCGTCGGGAACATCCAGCCAACGCCAGGATGAGAAGGACCCACATCACCCCCCCCAGGGCGGAAACCCTCGGGATCCACGGAGGAGTCGGGAGCCGGAGGTGCATGAGGCCGGGAGGGTGGGGTCACCGCGGGGACAGCGTCCCCAGGAGATGCGCCATCTCGAGCGCGGTGCGGGCCGCCTCACGTCCACGGTTGGTCTTCGGGTCCAGACACCGGACCCGCGCCTGCTCCACGCCCGCGACCGTCAGCACCTCATGGATCATCGGGACCCCGGTCTTGAGCGCGAGCCGCATCAGACCCTGGCTGACCGCCTCGCCGATGTGGTCGGCATGGGAGGTTTCGCCCTGCAGGATCAGGCCGAGGCAGACGACCGCGTCCGGCGGCTGGGGCAGACGCCGTGTGAGGGCTGCGGCGGCGACGGGGATTTCCCAGGCTCCCGGGACCCGGACCACCTCGGGCTCCGGGGCCCCGGCGGCCCGGAGCGTCTCCCGGGCCGATTCCAACATGCCGTCGACGAACTGGGCGTTGTATCGCGAGGCGACGATGGCGATCCGCAGTCCGGATCCGGGAGGGAGCGAGGCACCTGAGTCCGCGGTCAACATGACAAAACCCTCCTGCACGCGGGCGACTCACTCAACCCCCAACTCTGGCGCCGAACGCCTGAAGAGGATCCAGCGAACAAGTTGCTTGGCGGGGGGACGCGGACGGGACGATCCTCCGGATCTGGGCCGAACCGCCTCCTGAACCCCATGTCGATCCGATATCTGAATCTCCTGGTGGGCCTGCTTTTGGGCCTTGGACTCCGGATGGCCGCCGTCGCGGCGGTCGCCCCCACGTCTCCAGCGGATTCCTGGCCCACGAACGCCCTGAGCCTGAACGACGCGCTGGAGGTCGCCCTGCGCCAGAGTCCGACCATCCTGAAGGGGCGTCAGGACATCCAGGAATCCTACGGGGTCTCCCTGCAGCTCAGGTCCGCCATGCTGCCGCGGATCACGGGTGCGGCCTCCTACCAGGCGATCGGGGACGGCAACATCGAGTCTGTCCAGACACCCACATTCGGCTTCCGCCTGCGCAACAACCAGTTCTGGAACGCCAACATCCTGGTGAGCCAGCCCATCTACGCCGGCGGCGGGATCCAGTCCCGGGTCCGATCCGCCGGGCTCACCCGCGAGGCCGCCCTCGCCCAGTTCCAGGCGATCGTCGCGGACGCCCTCCTCTCCATCAAGGTGGCCTACGACGACGTCCTGCTCACGATGGAGCAGATCCAGACCCAGAAGGCCTCGGTGGCGCTGCTCGAGAAGGAGCTCCTGGACCAGAAGCGGCGCTTCGACGCCGGGACGGCCCCGCGGTTCAACGTCCTGCGGGCCGAGGTCGAACTCGCCAACGCCAAACCCCGACTGATCCGCGCCGAGAACGCGTTCCGCATCTCGCGGGACACCCTCGCCACGCTGCTGGGCTGGAACATCCCGACCAACAGCCTCGACAGCATCCCGCTGCGGCTGTCCGACCGCCTGGCCGCGGAACCCTTCGACATCACCCTCCCCATGGCCATCGCCAAGGCCCGGGTCCAGCGCCCCGAGCTGACCGTCCGCGCCATGGACCGCCGCATCAAGAAGGAGGACGTCACCCAGGCCCAGGCCAACTACTACCCCTCCGTTGGGATCGCCGGCGGATACCAGGGGCAGAGTCGCGTGTTCTCGGATGACCTCTCGCTGGTGCTCGATGGCTGGACCGCCGGGGCGCAGTTCAACTGGAGCATCCTCGATTTCGGCCTGACCAAGGGGCGGGTCGACGCCGCGAAGGCGCGGTTGGCGAAATCCGAGATCGACCAGGACGACACCGTTCGTCGGATCGACCTCGAGGTCCGGACCGCCCACTCGACCTTCATCGAGGCCCGCGAGGTCCTCGCATCCCAGCAGAAGGTGATCGAACAGGCGGAGGAGGCGGTCCGCCTCGCAATGGCCCGGAACGACGCGGGATCGGGCACCCAGCTGGATGTCCTGTCGGCCCAGACGGCGCTCACCGAGGCCCGCACGGTGCATGCCCAGGCGCTGCGCGACTATGCCGTGGCCCTTGCCCGCCTCGACCGGGCCATGGGCGATGGCATCCAGCTTCTCGCGGGCAAGCTCTGAGCACCGCGTCGACCGACTCCGGTTCGACCCCTCTCAGGCGGCTGCCGCCTCGGCCTCGGCGACCCTCTCCAGGACCACCTCGAGCATCCGGGGATCGCCGCCGATTCCCGGGGTGTACCAGACCCGTCGCCCCTCGCGGACGGTCGGATTGATCCAGGTCGGTTGCCCCGACCGCATCCGGGACGCCACCGTCCCGGGCGATTCCCCCAGCAACACGGGGATATCCTCCTGGCTGTGGAGTCCATCGCTCATGAAGAACGGGACGACCACCAGATCCCGGGTGGCACAGCTGCGGATGCAGTCCTCGATGCGGGGATCCTCCTCCATGAAGACGCCGTGGACCTCGGGGTAGATCCCCAGACGTCGGATCTCCGAGACCTGGACCTCCACCGACTTCCTGGAATTCTCGTTGTTGCCCGTTCCGTGGCCCGCGATGTACAGGCTGGTCCGACCGGGCTCCGGCGGCGGGCCCGAGGCCCCGGGAAATTGGGTCACGATCCCACGAGCCCGTTCAAGGATCAGCTGCGTCATGGACACGTGGGTGCCCACCGGAAGGCAGTAGTGCAGGTCCTGGTGCCCAACGCGTCGATGCCGGACCTGCTGGCCGGCGCCATCGATCATCCCCAGCTCCCTGGGGATCACCTCCTCGGTGAAGTAGCCCTCGCTGATGAACATCGGGACGATGAAGACCCGGGAGGACACCACCTGCCGGAGGCATCCGCAGAATGTCGGCTGTTCCTTCCAGAACCCGGTCGCCACCTCGGCGAAGAGACCGGTCTGGCGGATCCGCGAAGCATGCTCCCGCACGGGTCGCGACGAGTCGGCGTTGAGGGTGGATCCGTGACCGAGGAGTACTAGGGCCGCGTCGGGTCGACGACGCGGCTCCCCGGGTCCGATGACGGGGACCGGGCCTGGTTCCATGCCCACGGTCGGGGCCCCTTCGCCAGAAGCCCCCATCAACCCTGGGGAGGAAACGCGTTCTGCTCGGTCTCCATCCACCGGGTCGCGTAGTGGATCAGCGCGGTGGAGTCGGGGAGCTTGAGCTTGTCCTTGATGTGCCCACGGTGGACGTCGACGGTCTTCGGACTGAGCCCGAGCTCGCCGGCGATCTCGCGGGTGGTCATACCCTGACCAATGAGGCGGAAGACCTCGAACTCGCGGTCGGTGAGGTCGGCAATCCCGGGTTGCGAACCCGCCTTCGCGGGGCGGCCGAGGCTCTTGACCACCTTCTCCGTGATGGCGGGGCTGAGGTAGATGCCGCCTCCGAGGACCTTGCGGATCGCGACCATCAGCTCCTCGCCACCGGCACCCTTCATGATGTAGCCCTGCGCTCCGGCCTTGAGGGCCCGTTCGGCATGGAGGTCCTCTCCGTTCATCGAGAGGATCAGGATGGCCAGATCCGGGAACCGGGCCCGGATGTCCCGGACGAATTCCATGCCGCTGCGGCCGGGCATGTTCATGTCGGTCAACAGCAGGTCGGGAACGATCTTGTCGAGCAGGGTCATCGCCTCGGCCGGATTTCCGGCCTCGCCACAGATCTCGAGGTCGGACTCCCGGCCGATGAGCTGGGCAAGCCCGAGGCGCAGGATGGGATGGTCCTCGACCAGCATGACCCGCCGGCGCGGGGCCGCGGGCGGAGGTGGCGTCGCGGACGCGGCGGGTTCCGGGACGACGGCCTTGGTGTCGCGTTTGTCCTTCGATTTCATAGGGCTTTCCACAGCGAGCAGGTGATGCGCAGTCCACGGCGTGGCGCCGGCCCGACCTCGAGGGTCGCACCGATCATCTCGGCGCGGTACTTCATGACCCGCATCCCCATGCCCATATCGTCACCATCGGGACCGGAAAATCCACAACCATCATCTTCGACCGTGAGGACGATCCGCGGGGATCGCTGAGTGAGGCGGATCTGGACCCGACCCGCTCCGGAATGCTTGAGCGCGTTGTTCACCGCCTCCTGGGCGATCCGATAGAGCTGGGTCGCCACCGTGACCTCCTTCAGCAAAACCGGTCGCGGACACAGGAACCGGCACTGGACCCGGGTCATGGTCCGCACCCCCATCGCCAGCTCCTCGAGGGCACGCATCAGGCCATCGTCCTCGAGCGGGACCGGAGAGAGCCCATGGGAGAGGAGCCGCGCCTCGGTGACCGCCTCGCGGAGCTGATGCGTCAGGTTCTGGACCTGCGGCTGGAGGTTCGGGGCCTTGCTCCGGACATCGCTCGCAAGGGCCTGTCCGAACAGCTCCAGCGCCGTGAGCCGCTGCCCCAGCCCGTCGTGGAGATCCCGTCCGAACCGACGCTGCTCCCGCTCCCGGGCCTCGAGCGCCTCCTTCTCCAGCTCAAGACGCTCGGTGATGTCCATCAGAGTCCCGACCACCTTCACCGTCCGACCCCGTCGGGCCGCCACCGCCTCCCCAACCACCTGGACATGCCGGACACGTCCGTCCGGACGCACGATCCGACACTGGAGGTCATAGCCGATGCCGCGTCGGATCAGCTGGGCGATCGTCGACTGCACGCGGGCCCGGTCATCGGAGTGGACGAACCCGTCGACGAAACGTTCCAACGAGAGGCGTTCCTCGATGCCCAGACCCAGGATGCGGTAGACCTGGGTGGACCAGCTTGCGCGCGGCTCGGATTCGAGGATGACCTCGTAGCTGCCGAGCTGGGCGATCTTCTGGGCGCGCGCAAGACTGGCCTCGCTCCGCCGCAGGGCATCGGCGGTCTGCTTCCGATCGATGAACTGGCCAATCTGTCCCCCGAGGCTGCCGACGAGCCCGATCAGCTCCGGATCGGCATCGAGGGAACGGGTGCTGTAGAAGACCATGACGGCGAGGGTCCGGCCCTCGAAGCGCGCCGGGAAGGCGAGTGCCGACCGCAGACGGGCCCTCGAGGCGGATCGGCGACGGCTGAACTCGGTGCACGACGACAGGTCCGGGACCCAGTGGGGTTCGCCGGCGGGGAGGACCTGTCGGGCCAGCCATGCCGGATCTCCCAGACGGGGCGACCAGCCCCGGTTGATGAAGTCCGCGAGCGCAGGCGAAGGCGAATGCCACGCCCTCAGGATCCGCAGTCCACCCGTCTCCCCATCCGCCTCCCAGAACTCCCCCGCCCGCCACCCCAGCGACTCCGCAACCGACCGCAGCAGCTCCGGGACGGCCTCGTCGAGACTCTGGGCCGCCGCCAGGATCCGTGCGGCCTCGAACTGCAGCCGCGCGAGGATCTCCCCCTTCCGCTGATCGGTCACGTCCTGCAGCGTGCCGGCAACACGCTGGATCCGTCCGTTCGGAACAGCGAGCGTCTCCACAAGACTCTGGACATGCCGCACCGATCCATCGGGTCGCACCACGCGGAACTCCAGGGTGTAGCGGTCGCCTCGCCCCTCCATCCTGCGGATCGAGTCCCTGAGGCGTGCACGGTCGGCCGGGTACACATGCCGCCCGATGAACTCGTCGAGGCTCAACGGCCCCTGCGAGGGCTCGCGTCCGACAATGCGGAACATCTGGGCCGACCAGCGGAAGGACCGTTTGGAACGGAAGGAACCCGTGAAGCTGCCCAGGTGTGCGATCTCCTGGGCGCGCGCGAGTCCGCCCTCGCTCTCCCGAAGCGCCAGCTCCACGCGCTTGCGCTCGGTGATGTCCCGGACAAAGGCCGTGAAGATCGTACGACCCGGAAGCCGGACCTCGCTGAGGGACAGCTCGATGGGAAACTGCCGCCCGTCCTGGCGTCGTCCCTGCACCTCCCGTCCCGCACTCAGGGGCCACGCCCCCGGATCCCCCAGGCCACGGGGAATCAGCTGGCGCAGGGGCTTTCCGACAACCTGCGACTCGGACAGGCCGAAGATCTGCTCGGCGGACCGATTGAAGGATTCCACGACGCCGTCGATGTCGGTGGTGATGATCCCGTCGGCCGCCGTGTCGAGCATCGCCGACAGCCGTGCCTCCCGGTCCCTCACCTGCTCCTCCACCTGACGCTGGGCCGTGACCTCCAGGTGCGACACCACCGCGCCACCCCGTCCCCGGGTGAGGGGCGTCACACTCATGAGGAACCACCGCCGCTGTCCCGGACACTGGCAGGAATACTCCGTCATGAACCCGGAGCTCTCACCCGAAAGGACCGCCGCGATGCCCGCCGCACCGGTCCGATCCGTCCGGGACCACACCGTCGAACGCCGACAGACCTCGAGATAGTCCGTGCCCACCGAGGATCTCGGCAGGTCCACCACACCCTGCTCGCGGGCGAAGCGATCCCACGCATCGTTCGTGGCGATCACCACGCCGTCCCGGTCCAGCAGCGCGATGTGGGACGGGAGGGCGCTGAGGATTTCCTGGTTGATCGCCTGCGCCTCGACCGCCTGGCGCCGCAAACGGGCCTCGGTCAGCTCCCGCTGCACCACCGACGGCAGACGGCCCAGGTCGTCCTTCCGCACGTAGTCGTGCGCCCCCGCCTTCATCAGGGCCACCGCGTTGTCCTCACCGATCGTCCCGGAGACCAGGATGAACGGGACGTCGAGCCGGGAGTCCTGGAACACCGACAGCGCACCGCTGGCGCTGAACTGCGGGAGGTTGAAGTCCGAGATCACCAGACCCCACGGACTTGAATCGAGAGCCGCCTTGAGCTCCAGGGCGGTCTCGACGCGCCGCCAGTCCACCTCGTATCCCGCCCGGCGAAGGCTCCGGACCACCAGGTGGGTGTCGTTCTCGGAATCCTCGACGACCAGGACGCGAAGATGCATCGGCTACACGGCGCTCGGTGGAGACTCGTTCAGACCCGGCCTGCAATCGCCCAACCACCGCCACGGCGGCGACGGGCGGGACGATGCGGACTCGATGCCAAATGAAGCCACCCGGCCTTGGACCCTGCCAGCCGAAAGATCCGCAACTTCCACGGATGAGCCCCGGGATCCACGGGATCCCAGGGCTCCAAGCCGTCCGACAGCGTCCTCAGGGACCCACCACAACGGTCAGGGAGGTCGCCCGATTCAGCGCCGGAGTGTACCGGGCGTTCTCAAGGGACACCCCGGTCACCGTGAAGGTGAGCTTCGTCGACCGGGTCACACGGGGGGAGGCGATCTCCACGACGCCGTTCGCATCCGTCTTGATGCCCCGGCTCTGGGTCAGCGATCCAAGCCAGGAACCGGTCACAGCCGCCCCGGCAACGGGGGATCCGTCAGGATGGGTGATGCGGACTGTCGCGTACGCCACCCGGGAGAGACCACTCGCCGCGGTTCGGACCGTGATCGATCCGATGCAGATCTCCCGTTGTGCGACCGTGATCGAGGTCGTGACGGAGGATTCGGCTCCCTGGTTGTCGACCACCGTGAGGGTCACCCGATGGACTCCGGGGCGACTGAACTCCCGGCGTACCATCGGCCCCGTCACCACCCGGCCATCCCCGAAATCCCAACGATGGGCGATCACCGCTCCATCCGGATCCACCGACCGGGATCCGTCGAACACCACCGCCAACGGGGCATATCCCGAGGTGACATCGGTGGAGATCACGGCCTGGGGCGCGAGATTCGGAGGGGTGATCCGAAGACCGACCGCACTGGAATGGGACAGTCCAGCCTCATCCGTGACCGTCAGGGTCACGCCGTAGGATCCCGGGATCTGGAAGGCGTGGGTCACCGTCACGCCCTCGGTCCGGGTGCCATCCCCGAAATCCCAGACGTAGGTCGCGAGGGTGTCGTCCTGATCGAACGAAAGACTGCCGTCGAAGACGATCGGGACAAACGCCTCGGCGACCGAAGGCGTGGGCCCGATCACGGAGACGGGCGGGACCTGTCGGACCGGTTCCGGAACTCTGCCGGAGACCGTGTACCGCCCCAGCGAGCCGTAGCCATTCCCGCTGACCACCAAGAAATACCGGCCCGCCGGGAGAACGAGATCGAACGAGGCGCCGAGGACGTCGACCGGAGCGGATTCGGCCACCAGGGCCCCGGTGGAATCGAGGAGCCGGGCCTCCACGTCGAGATTCGCGCCGACCTCCTCGGGGGACACCTGGATGCCCACGGCACCCTGTCCCGACTCGAAGGCAAACACATCACGATCATCGGCCTCGCCTACGAGGCCGCCGGCGGTCCAGCGGGTTCCCAGCGGAAGGTGGCTGGCGGCATCCACGGAGTCGCCATGGTCATCGTCGCGGAGCGTCAATCCTGCCGCCTGGATCCGTGCGATGTCATCCTGGGCGGAAGACGCCCCGGGATACTCCCCACGGCTCCAGTGCGACAGGGAGCGGACCGAGGCGTCACCCATGATCGGGGCCCATCCGGTATCCCCCGAACCGATCCCGGCAAAGGGCGTGGACTCACCCACCAAGGCATGGTGGAGAAGCCCCAGCGAATGGCCCACCTGATGTGAGATCGCCTCTGCAATGGCCTTGGTCTGGTCGAGCCCCAGCACGTCGGCAAACACCAGCGCGGTGTTCCACCGAGGCCCCGTCGACCCGAACGAACCCAGGTAGGAGACCCCCGAATATCCTGGAAAGGACTGACCCATCGGCGTGATCAGCACCCGGACTCCGCGTCCGGCCAGGACCGCCTCCCCGGCCGCAGCCGCGGTGGTGACATCGACATCAAACGGGGCGAAATCCTCGGAGACCCGCTTCCAGATCTCCACGATCTGGGCCCGCTCCACGGCGTTGAGGCCCTGGGGCTGGCCATCCCGATCGAAGGCCGGTGCGGTGAATCTCTGGCCCTGGAACCAGGACTCGTTCCAGACCGTCCCGGAGACGGTGGCCCCATTGAAATCCAGCTCGATGACCCTCGCGGATCCCGGGCTACTGTGGAGCTCCACGGACTCTCCATCGATGGATGGATCAGCCGTCGACGGACCCGTTTCCCCACCCAGGGTCAATACCCCGACCGAACCCTTTAGGCCACGGATCGGAGGCGATGGGATGTCCACCATCGGACTGACCCCCGCCCGCACGGGAGGCGACGGGATGTCCGTGTTGAAGGTCCGGGCAGCCCCATCGGCCACAGGGCGAATCGGAGGGGATGGAATGTCGGTGCCAGGATTGACGACACCTCCCCGAATCGGAGGGGACGGAATGTCGGTGTTCAGGTTCTCGCCTGCCCCATCCGTCACCCGTCGAACCGGGGGCGAAGGGATATCGGCACCAGGGTTGGAGCCGCCGCGCACGGGCGGCGAGGGGATGTCCGTGTTCGGCACCTCGGCAGTGCCATCGGTCACACGACGCACCGGCGGCGAAGGGATGTCGGTCCCTGTACCCGTACCGCCCCGCACCGGCGGAGACGGAATGTCGGTCCCAGGGTTCACCCCACCACGGATCGGAGGTGACGGAATGTCCGTGCCCGGAAGCCCTGCCTCCCCATCGATCACACGACGCACCGGCGGCGAAGGGATGTCGGTCCCTGTACCCGTACCGCCCCGCACCGGCGGAGACGGAATGTCAGTCCCGGGGCTCACCCCACCACGGACCGGAGGTGACGGAATGTCCGTGCCCGGAAGCCCTGCCTCCCCATCGGTCACACGACGCACCGGCGGCGAAGGGATGTCGGTCCCTGTACCCGTACCACCCCGCACCGGCGGGGACGGAATGTCGGTCCCGGGGCTCACCCCACCACGGACCGGAGGTGACGGAATGTCCGTGCCCGGGAGCCCTGCCTCCCCATCGGTCACACGACGCACCGGCGGCGAAGGGATGTCGGTCCCTGTACCCGTACCACCACGCACCGGCGGGGACGGAATGTCGGTCCCGGGGTTCACCCCACCGCGGACCGGAGGTGACGGAATGTCCGTGCCCAGGCTCACGCGACCCCGGACGGGCGGGGAGGGGATGTGAGGGGAGAGCGGGGTGTCCTGGGTGGGTACGAGGATATCCAGGAAGAGGAGCCGTCCCTCCGGATCGACCGCCAACGACGCATCAGACCGGAGCTGAACGGTCAGCTGCTCCGCCGTCAGACCGTAGGCCTTGGCGACGGCCGACAGCGAGTCGCCCAAGGCGAGGACCGCCTCCTCGCCACGGGTGATCGCCCCGAGGCTCAGGACCGGGAACAGGGGGGCGTCCACGCCGGCCCTTCCAGCCATCAGGATCAGTACGGAAAGGGCGGCCGCTCGTTCCAGAGCACGAAACCGTCGGGTTGCTGGGAGTTTCATATCGGTGGGATTGCCCTGGGCCGCCAACTCGGTCGTCGACGTCTCAAGAGAAATAGATCCTGCCTTCCCGCTCTCAATTCTCAGAATTGGCAACGGGGCTGATCCGACCTAGGCCGATGCCCTTCGGGAACTTCGAAGTTCCCCGGGGTCGACTAGGGAATTTCCCGAGGCACCGTCCGGCTTTTTCCCGAGTCGCCGAGGGAGAACCGCCGACCGTCGCCGGGATCAAACCAGTAGCCGGAACCCGGTCCTGCCCCGATGGGCCAACCCCGGTGTGGAATGGGATGGTTCTGCCGTGAAGGAGCACGAATCCGGCCTCCGGAGATCCCGCCCGACGGCATCCGACCCACAGGACCGACGGGTGGGCCTGCTGCGGCTGCCGTCGCCAGCAGGGGGCGTCGTGCCCGGACTCCGTCGGAAAGGATGCCCATGAACCTCCAGGAACCTCGTCGGCAGAGCTGCCGGATCCTGCTCGTGGAACACAATCCCTTCGGACTGCCCGGACGGGATCCGATTTCGCCACCGGCCCTGCCCGGACACGGAGACCCCCTGCCCGCGGCCTCGAACCCCACCCAGTCGACCCGGAAGCTGTCGTTCCGGATGGACGTCGCCCACCAACGGCTCGACGGCGAGGTCATGGTCCGCCAGGCCCTGGCCGAGGGCACCCCCTACTCCCTGGTCCTCTTCCACGCCTGGGACATCGGTCCCGAGAGCATCGAGACCCTCCGTCGCCTGCGGGCCAATGACCCAGAACTCCAGATCATCTTCCAGAGGGAGGGCGAGGCGACCGTGCCGGCGGAGATCCTCCGACACCTGGTCGAAACCGATCGCGTTTCGGTCCTGGATCCGGGCTTCTCCCCGGCCCGTGCCTGGGATCTGGTCGAGTTCCTCTGCCAACAGTGGCTGCTCAGACAAGAGCTGCTCCGGACGGCACCCGGTCGTTCCGACCGCAGGAGCCCGGTCTCGAACGGCATCCCGGCTTCAGGGCCGTCCACGGGAACCGCGCCGGTCATACTTCTCGGGGAGGACAGCCCGATCAACCAGCGCCTCGCCAAGGCCCAGTTCGAGAGGCTCGGCTACCAGGTCGACATCGCATCGAACGGACGCGAAGTCCTGGAGGCCATGAGCCGCCGACCCTATCCGCTCGTATTCATCGATGGTCGCATGCCCGAAATGGGAGGCTGTGAGACCACGATGGAGATCCGTCGACGGGAAAAGGCCCGCACCGAGGAGGCGGAACGGGCCTACATCATCGCTATGACGGCCAGCTCACTCCCGGCCGACCGGGAGCGGTATTTCGCGGCCGGCATCGACGACTACCTCAGCAAACCGGTCCTCCTCGAGGATCTCGAGGCGGCTCTGAAACGGTGGAAACACCGGGTCGGAACCCGCGATTGACGGCTTGGTGACGGCCCATCGAGGCCTCTGTCCCGCTCCTCTTCCTCCGGGGGACAGTCGACCCGCCGCGCGAAATCCGGGGAAAAGCTTGATCCCCCGGGGGGTCGATTCCTAGCCTCGCCCCGCTTCGTGCATCCGTAGCTCAATTGGATAGAGCAGCTGACTACGGATCAGCAGGTTTGAGGTTCGACTCCTCACGGATGCACCAGCTCCCCCCTTCCCGACTCTGAATCGGCCTCGGTTCATCGGTTCGAACCGCCCCACGTCTTCCCGGAAGCCACACGCCATGTCAGGTCCCCTGCCCCACTGCGGTCCACGGGACCCGTCTGAGGAACCCGCTCCCCAGACCTGCGGGCCGGCACGGATCCCGATGTACGTCGTCGATGCCTTCGCCGATCGCGTCTTCGCCGGAAACCCGGCCGCGGTCTGTCTGCTCGACCAGTGGCTTCCCGATCCGATCCTCCAGGCCATCGCCGCGGAGAACAACCTGTCCGAGACCGCCTTCATCGTCCGGGAGGCCTCCCGTCATGCGCTGCGCTGGTTCACACCCGAGGTGGAGGTCGATCTCTGCGGCCATGCCACGCTCGCCGCGGCCCACGTGCTGCAGGCACACGAGGGATTCAAGGGCGAGGTCCTCCGGTTCGAGACCCGATCGGGAACCCTTCCGGTGTCGCGACGAGGCGACTGGATCCGCCTCGACTTCCCCAGCCGTCCTGCCGAGCCCTGCGCCTCGACGCCCGACCTCGAGACCGGCCTTGGGCGTATTCCGATCCGGGTCGCACGTTCCCGGGACTACCTTACGGTTTTCGAGACGGAGGAAGAGGTCCGTGCGTTGACTCCAGACTTCGCGGCCCTGTCGCGGGTCGACGCTCTGGGAATCATCGCCACCGCCCCCGGGAAAACCTGCGACTTCGTCTCCCGGTTCTTCGCACCCCGCGCCGGGATTCCCGAGGATCCCGTGACGGGTTCGGCCCACTGCACCCTCATCCCCTACTGGTCGGCGCAGCTGGGCCGCGACGATCTCCTGGCCCGGCAGGTGTCCCGACGCGGCGGGGAACTCCGATGCGAGGCCCGCGGGGAACGCGTTGGCATCCTCGGCCGGGCCGTCACCTATTCCATCGCCTCGATCCGGATCGCGTGACACACGTCCACCCGTCAGGCCCGACGGTCAGCGTGCCGACGGGGCCGCGGCCTCGGGTCGACGCGACGGAGGAGACAGGTACCGGAACGGGCTGCTCGGGTTGTCGTTGTCGTACGCGTAGGCGTCCCGGTGCTTCAGGAAGTACCGCAGCTGCTCGACCGGGATGGCGAACCCGAGCCCCTCGCCAAAGGTGAGCTTCATGTTGGTCACCCCCACCACGGCTCCCCGAAGATTGAACAGGGGGCCGCCGGAATTGCCCGGGTTGATCTGGGTGGTGGTCTGAAGATACAGCTCCCCACCCACCGGCCGAGCCGTGGTGCTGACAATCCCCTCGGTCACCGTTCGCTCCAGGCCCTGGGGGCTGCCGATGGCAAAGACCCGGTCCCCTTGGGAGACGACATCCGAATCCCCCAGCGGCACCACCTTGAACTTCGGGGCCCCCTTGTCGTCGATCTTGAGCAACGCGAGGTCCCCGAACTTGTTCATCGCGAGGATGCGGACATCGCGGTAGCTGCGGCGCTCCAGCTGACCGTCCTTCTGGTGGTAGACCTCGATGGAGATCCGCGTCTCCCCCTCGATGACATGGAAGTTGGTGATGAGGAATCCGTCCTCATGGATGAAGAAACCCGATCCCAACCCGCCGGGGGTCCGAACCTGGACCACGGCCTCGCCCAGCTTGGAGACCCAGTCGCGGACCGACGCCTCGGGCTCGAACCCCGTCGCCTGGGTGAACAGAGAGGAATCTCGTCCCGCCTCTGGAAGGACGACCTTCGACGATTCACCGCCCCCCGGGGTTTCCTTGGCGGCCGGGGATGGGGATTCCGGACCCCGGATCACCTTCAGGACCTGGGATCTCGGGATGCTCAGGACGGTGTAGCCGACGTCGAGGAACAGCGCGTCCTTCTTCTCCGCGACGATGCGCCCGGAGAGCGAGGCCTGGTCCTTGAGCTGGACGGTATCGCCGAGGACCAGCACCGGGAACATCCAGGCAGCGGCCCTCAACAGGTCCAGGAAACGTCGTTCTCTCATCCGGATTCCACGCTACGGGCGGTTCCCCGCCCGGGCAAGCCACCCCGTCTGGCCGCGGCCCGGGTCGAGCCACCATTGCCGGATCCAGGGAGGGAGAAGGCCCGGAGGGGACTCACCCGGGGACGCGGAGGCACGGAGGAAATACGGGGGAGATCAAGACGGAGGCGATACCGGTAGGGCTGTGCTCCGCCACGGCCCCCTCTCGATCCGATACGCGTGGTACACCCGTGAGGGGGGCAGGGTCTCTCATGCGTCAGAGGATTCCGACTGGACCGCTGGTCGACCAAACCCTCGCGGTCTAGATGGGGACGCCACGGAGGGCGGTCCCTACCGCGGTGGGCGCTTCCGCGCCCACGGATGCAGGGCACTGCATCACCCACCCACCGAGGCCCGTGGCCTCGGAAACCACCGATCGACGCCTTTGGTATCGGGCCTATAACACCTCCCAGCCCCTGTTTTTTTCCGACCTCGTTCGTCTCCCTCCTCTCCTCTTTCCTCCGCGCCTCCGCGTCACCGTGTGAGTCCCCTCTTCCCCCTCCCCGCCCCAGTCCCCGGCCCCTCGGCCACAGCCCACGATTGCCCGGCAGGTCGGCCTGGCCCTACGCTGGACGCATGCTCTCCCGGATTGGAACGCGTCTCACGCTCATGGTGTTGCTCGCCGCGTCGACCCTTGCCGGCACCCGGAACTGGCCGGAGTTCTGCGGTCCGGACGGGTCGGGTCGCTCGGAGTCGAAACGCCTTCCGCTGACCTGGAACGAGACGAACGGCGTCGTCTGGAAGACACCCCTCCACGGCAGGGCCTGGTCCTCGCCCGTGGTCTGGAAGGACCAGGTCTGGGTGACGACCGCCACCGAGGACGGACGGAAACTCTCGGCCATCGCGGTCGACCGGAACTCGGGCCGGATCCTGCACGACCGTGTGCTGTTCCGCGTCGAGAAGCCGCAGTTCGCCCACAAGTTCAACACCTACGCCTCGCCCACCCCGGCAATCGAGTCGGGCCGGGTCTACGTGACGTTCGGATCCCCGGGAACCGCCTGTCTCGACACCCGGACCGGCAAGACCCTCTGGGAACGGACCGACTTCGTCTGCAACCATTTCCGGGGCGCGGGATCGTCACCCATCCTCGATGCCGACCGGCTCTACCTGAACTTCGACGGCAGCGACCACCAGTACCTGGTGGCGCTCGACAAGAAGACCGGCAGGACCCTTTGGGAGACGCGACGCGGCATCGACTACAAGGACCTCGGGCCCGACGGAAAACCGGACAGCGACGGCGACTGGCGGAAGGCCTACGGCACCTGCCGGCTCACGCGCCTCGATGGGGTTCCGCAGCTCCTGAGCCAGGGAGCGAAGGCGATGTACGGCTATGATCCGTCGACCGGACGCGAACTCTGGCGCATCGAGGAACGCACCAGCCATTCGGCGGGGACCCGGCCCGCCGTGGGCTTCGGGATGGCCTTCATTCCGACGGGCTGGTCCCAGGGACAGATCCTCGCGATCCATCCGGGCAAGGCCGGCGGGGTGATCGACGCCAACGCCGAGATCCCCGCCGATTCCCCCGTGCAGATCGTCTGGCGTTCGAAGCGGGGCGTGCCCAAGAAACCGTCGCTGCTCCTGGTCGACGACCTGCTGTTTGCAATCGATGACAACGGGGTGGCCACCTGCTGGGAGGCCCAGACGGGGAAAATGGTCTGGAACGAACGGGTCGGGGGCAACTACTCCGCCTCGCCGGTGGCCGGGCCGGGTCGGATCTACGTCTGCAGCGAGGAAGGCAAGGTGACGGTCCTGGCCACCAGCAGGACCTTCCAGAAACTCGCCGAGAACCAGCTCGGTGATGGCTTCATGGCCTCGCCCGCACTCTCGGGCAACAGCCTCATCCTCCGCTCGAAGTCGGCCCTCTACCGCATCGGGAAGAACTGATCGCGGGCGGACCAGGGACCCGAGCAGAGACGGCGGGAACACGGGGGATGGGGCGGACCGAGGAACGCGGTTTTGGGATCGTCGCGGAGACCCGGATCCCTACCGTTCCGGGGTGACCACCCTGCCCTCTTCTCCCCTTCGGCACCCGCTGCTCGCCCTCGCCCTCGTCCTCGCCACCGCAGGCCCGCTCCTCGGGAAGGAAACCCTGTTCGTCGCAACCCCGCTCACGTCCGGCGACTTCACCCAGGGGATCGAAGGGCCCGCCTGTGATCGTGAGGGCAACATCTACTGCGTCAGCTTCCGCGACGCCCGCAACATCGCCCGGGTGAAGCCGGATGGCACCGCCGAGCTGTTCGTGGCCCTTCCCGAAGGCAGCTGGGGCAACGGGATCCGCATCGATCCCGCCGGCACGATGTACGTCGCCGACTACACCGGACACAATGTGCTGCGCATCGAGCCCAGGACCCGACAGATCCAGGTGCTGGCCCACGACGATCGGATGAACCAGCCGAACGACCTGGCCCTTGCCCGCGACGGCACCCTGTATGCCAGCGATCCGAACTGGAAGGCCGGCACCGGCCAGCTCTGGCGGATCACCCCCGACGGCAGGACCCACCGCGAGGCAACCGGCATGGGAACCACCAACGGGATCGAGGTGAGCCCCGACGGCCGCATCCTCTACGTCAACGAGAGCGTCCAGCGGGTGATCTGGGCCTTCGACATCGCCCCCGACGGCTCCCTCGCGAACAAACGCCGATTCAAGGAGTTCCCCGACTTCGGGTTCGATGGCATGCGCTGCGATGTCGACGGTAACCTCTATGTCACCCGCCACGCCAAGGGGGTCGTCGCCAAGATCAGTCCCAGTGGGGAGGTCCTCCGGGAAGTGGATGTCCTCGGCAAGAACCCGACCAACCTCTGCTTCGGCGGACCCGATGGCCGGACGGTCTACGTCACCGAGGCCGAGACGAAGCGCCTGGTCCAGTTCCGGGTGGATCGTCCCGGACTCGAGTGGGAACGGAACCGGGTGCCGAACCCCGCCGGAAAAACCCAGGACGTCACACCGCGGTAACACCTCCCCGGCACCGTCGACACCCGAGTGAACGCTGTCCGATCCATCCGAGTGTCCGCAGTCCTGGCACTGCACGCGCTGTTGTGCGGGGCACTGCCGGGTCCGGTCCTGGTCCACACCGAGGCGGCCACCAACGCCCCGGCACTCCCGGCGCTCCCAGTGGCGATCCGCCTCGAGGAGTCGATCTGGCGGGATGAGATCCTCGGCGACGTCAACGGGGCCCTCCGGGGCTACCGTGCGCTGCTGCAGACGGAAACCCTTCCCGACCGGCTGAAGGCCGAGACGCTGTATCAGCTCGCCTTCGCCCTCGCCCTCAAGGGCAACCCGGACAAGGCGGTCGAGACCCTCATCCAGGTGGTGGATGGGTTCCCCGGACTCGAACCGTTCGCCCTCTACGCCAGCCAGGGCATCCGGATCCTGAGCCCCGACGCGGTCAAGCGGGGCCGCCAGTGGCAGCACGACGAGGTGGTTCGGATCGGCGATCTTGCCATCGCACTCGACGGCGCGTTGTCGCGAACCGAGACCCAGGACGCCATCGGGATCCTCGCCGAACTCCAGGACTCGATCGAGGTCCTGGTCTCCCAGCTGGCGGACGGACCCGAGCGGACCCTCTGGGACTCACGGTCCCGGAAACTCGCCGAGGCCCGACGACTCCTCGCAGACGCCCGGATGTCCGAGGTTCGGGGACTCTGGAACGGAGCCGACCTGTCGGGGTCCCTGTCCCGTCGCGACGGACTCTTCGACGCGGAGGATTTCAGCGCCTGGATCGTCGGGCGACGCGACGCCTTCGCACGGGCGCTGCAGCGCGGGGACGTACCGGGGATGGGAACCGAGGCCGAACCCCTCCGGCGGTTCGGCAACCGGATGGGCGATCGGGTCGAGGACTCCTCGGCCCGCCAATACGCCCGCCTCCTGGCGGACGCCATGACGCTGGTCGAGACCCTGGCCCGACAGGGGCGGTTCGCCGAGGCCCGCGCCCAGCTGCGTCGCACCGACCGTGCGCTGGACCGAGCCTACGGGGCCTACCGGCTCCAGGTCCCGGGGTTGACGACCTTTCCGGAAGATCTCCGGCCGGAGCTGGTGCGGCTTCTGACCGGCGTCGAAGCCACGCTCGAGCGGCTGGACGATCCCAAACCCGAGGCGCCCGCCGCCCCGTCGCTGGCCTGGTCCATCGATCAGATCCAGATCCTGCTGCCCTCCGTGACTGACCTCCCATCCCGACAGCGCCTCGCGCAATGGCGTGCGGATTTCGAGGCCGCCCGATCCGCCCTGGATGCCGGCCAGTCCGAGCGGGCCCGGAAGATCCTCCAGACCTATGAGTTCTGAGACGGCCGCCCTCACCCTTCGGAATCGTGGGGTCCCATCGGGGGGCACCACCCGCTGACCCATGCCATCACTGGCCTCCAGAATCCGGCTGAGCCCACGGAACGAGCTGATCCTGACGCTCGGGATCCTCGTGCTGGCGGTCGCCCTGCCCGCGATGGCCCTGATGTGGTCGACCCGACAGATCCTCGACCGGGAGTCCCGCAACCTCCGGGTCGACTACGATCGGCTCCATCGGCTCCAGCTCCAGGCCGCCGGCCTCGAGATCGCGAACCGGATCCGGGCCCTCGCCAGCCCGACCCCGGAGGAGACGACGAACACCACCCAGGGTATTGGCAGCCGATTCCTGGAGCTTCTCAACCAGCACAAGGCTGACAGTGTCCTCATTCTCGATGACGAGGGTCGACCCCTCTATCCGGCGCCGGTGTGGGCCATCGCCGCGTCGAGTCCCAAGGATGAGGCCGCGTCGAAGCACCTGTTGGCGCTCTGGGAGGAGGTCACCCCCAACGCGCCGGTCGAAGGGGTCCTGCGGACGTTGAGGACCCTTGAGACCGAGTCGCTCGGAGCGGCCCGGACCCTGAGCGGACGACTCGTGGTGCCGGGACTCGAATGGGCGGCGGTCTCGATGATGGATCCAGGACATTCGGAGTACCGGCGCACCCTCGACTCGCTCGATCGGCATGTCCGGGACTATTCCGATCCGCTGATGCCTGCGGGTCAGCGCCTCTTCCTCCGGGAGCGTCTGCGCTCGGTCGGAATCGACGACACCCCCTCCGCCGAGGAAGCCGAGCGGCTCGGTCTGGCGGCAGCGATCTCGTTCCGCCGACCGGAGAACCCGGGCATCCTGGAGAGGGCCCGGGGGATGGAGTCGGTCTGGATGCTCCGGTCGCCGGAGGGAACCGTGGTGTGGCTCTTTCGGGAGGAGCGTCTCCGACAGCTCATGGAGACCCTCGCACAACGGTCCCTCGCACCCCGGGGCTACACCGTCACCCTCGGACGGATCCCGGAGGGAACCCCCGAACGCAACGGCCTCCAGGCACCCATCGGGGAGGCCTGGCCTGGATGGGAACTGCGGCTTGACGGGACGCAGGCCGACCTCGCGATCCAGCAGGCCATCCGGCGCCAGGCACTCCTCCATCTCCTGACCGCCGTGTGCGCCATTGTGCTCGGGGGCTTCCTCGGCGGACTCGCGGTCCGACGTTTCCTCCAACAGGCCCGCTCCACACAGGTCCGGCACGACTTCCTCTCGCTGGTGTCCCACGAGCTCCGAACCCCGCTCACCTCCATCCGCATGCTGGTGGATTCCCTAGCTGGGGATCCGGACCCGGACCCCGGACGGACGCGTCAGTACCTCGGGATCATCGCCCGGGAGAACCAGAGGCTGAGCCGGCTGGTCGACGACTTCCTGACCTTCTCCAGGCTCGAGCGCGGCCGCATGACCTATGACTTCCAGACCGTCGCCCCCGAGGAGATCACCGAGGCGGCGGTCGCCAGCGTCCGAACCCGCTTCTCGGTTCCCGGATGCGACCTCCGGGTCGAGACCTCGCCCGACCTCCCACCGATCGAGGCCGATGTCCCATCCCTGTCCACCGCCCTCATCAACCTGCTCGAGAACGCCTTCAAGTACTCCGGCCCCGAGAAACGCATCCTCCTCACCACCACGCGACAGACTGGCGACATCTGCTTCGCGGTCGTGGACAACGGCTGCGGATTCACGCCGGATCATCGGGAACGCATCTTCGAGCGGTTCTACCGGGTCCAGGGCTCGGGACAGGGTTCGGCCGGCGTCGGACTCGGGCTCCACATCGTGAAGTCCATCGTCGAGGCCCACCGTGGCCGCATCGAGGTCGACAGCACGCCCGGACACGGCAGCCGGTTTGCCATCCACATCCGCGTCACCCCACCCAACCCCTGAGACCGTGGACACCCCGACATCCCTGAGACAGGAGACGGTCCTCATCATCGAGGACGATCCCGCCATCCTCTTCGGCCTGCGCGACAACTTCGAGCGGGCTGGCTATGCGGTGCGGACCGCGGTCGAGGGTCACCTCGGCCTTGATCTTGCCCGTTCGCTCCGACCGGACCTCATCCTCCTCGACCTGATGCTGCCAGGCCGGTCGGGCTACGAGATCTGCCAGACCCTCCGGGCCGAGGACCACGACATGCCGATCCTCATGATCACCGCCCTCGGCCAGGAGGACCAGGTGGTCAAGGGACTCAACCTGGGAGCCGACGACTACATCACCAAGCCCTTCAGCATCCATGAGCTGCTCGCCCGCGTGGCGGGGTTCCTGCGGCGACGTCGCAAAGCCTTGCCCGACCGGGTCGTGTTCAGGGACTGGGAACTCGACCGTGCCTCGAAGCGCCTGACCCGGGCCGGCCAACCCGTGGACCTCACCCCCAAGGAATACGGTCTGCTCGAGTACTTCGTCCGCAACCAGGGCCGGGCGCTGACCCGGGACCAGATCCTGGACGCGGTCTGGGGCGGTGGGATTGTGGTGGCCGACCGGAGCGTCGACCGCGCCGTGACCACTCTCCGGGGCAAGATCGAGGACAAGCCGCACCGACCGCGGTTCATCCAGACGGTTCCCCAGGTCGGCTACCGGTTCGAGGCCTAGTCCGGTCTGGATTGCACACCCAGGCCCTCGGCCAACAATTCCCCTGTGCCGGTGATCGCAGGCTCTCCCGGGGCGCCATGACACCACGACACGACAGGACCTCCATCTCGGAGCCGGCCGCCGGAGGGTCGGTGTCGTGGATCGGATCGTCCCACCGACACGTCAACCGGCGCCACCGATGGCCTTGCGGTGGAGACCGAATGCAGGGCGGAGGGCGCGGCCAACCTCGTCCTGGAGCGCCTGGAGCTCCGCATAGCGTCGCCCAGCGTCGGGGCTCGGGGAGGCGGTCTCGGAACGATTGAGCCGGACAAAGCGGTCGGTGAGATCCGACAGCGCCACGGTCTCACCCTTATGCAGGCGCCAGCACCAGAGCGCCTGGAGTGCCGCACCGAAGGCGGCTCCCTCGGCCACCTGCAGGGTCACCACCTCGGCCTGGAAGCAGTCGGCCATGATCTGGCGCCACAGCTTGGACCGGGCCCCACCCCCCGTGGCCCGGACCTGGGTGGCCTTCACCCCGAGCTGGGCCAGACGCCGGAGCCCGTAGTCCATCCCCAGCGTCACACCCTCCATGGTTGCCCGGGCAAAGTGGGCGGCCGTGAAGGTCTTGGGGCGAACCCCCAGAAAGACCCCGGTTCCATCCGGGACGTTCGGCGTGCGTTCGCCCTCCAAATACGGCAGGAGCAGGAGTCCGTCGGAACCAATGGGGGCCTTCGACGCCGACTTCTCGAAGGCCGCATGGTCGAGTCCGAAGTCGTTGCGGACCATCTCGGTCGCCACCGTCACGTTCATCGTGCACAGGAGTGGGAGCCACTGGTTGGCCGAGTCGCAGAACGCGGCGATCTCGCCCTGCGGATCCACGACCGGCTTCGAGGCACAGGCATAGATGGTGCCGCTGGTGCCGAGGCTGGCCGTGACCACGCCCTCCCGTGTGTTCCCGGTGCCGATCGCCCCCATCATGTTGTCCCCACCGCCGGCACTCACGACGATGCCGGCGTAGAGCCCCAGCTGACGCGCCGCCGAAGCCGTGAGGGCGCCTGCGGGGCGGTCGCTCGACGCGATCGCCGGCAGCTTGCCGAGAAGATCGGCATCGATGGCCCGGATCGCCGTCTCACACCAGCGCCGCTTGCGGACGTCCATGAGGGCGGTGCCCGAGGCATCGCCGTATTCCATGAACCGTTCCCCGGTGAGCCAGAAGTTTAGGTAGTCGTGCGGCAGCAGGACCGTCGCCAGCCGTGCGAAATTCTTTGGCTCGTGTCGCTTCAGCCAGAGGATCTTTCCAGCAGTGAACCCCGGAACGACGGCGTTGCCCAACGCCTTCACGGTCGCCTTGGGACCGCCGAGGGCGGCCGTGATCTCGGCACACTCGGTGGCGGTCGTGGTGTCGCACCACAGCTTGGCCGGGCGGATCACCTGGCCCAAGGAGTCCAACGGGACGAACCCGTGCTGCTGCCCGCTGACTCCGATCCCAACCACCTCCGAGGCCGAGGCCTTGGCCGCTTTCAGGGCCTCCCGGACGGATTGGGTCAGTGCGCGGACCCAGACCTTCGGATGCTGCTCCTTGGCCCCGGCGGGCAGGTTCGGGATCAGGCCGTACCGGGCACTGCCCTCGCCCAGGACCCTACCCGAGGCGGCCTCCACGACGAGGGCCTTGGTGGATTGCGTGCCGGAATCGATGCCGATGAGGAGGGTGCGCTTCGCCATGGTATGAGAAGAGGTCTCGACGATGCCCCGGCCGGGGTTCGATCTCAAAACCCAAATCGGTACCGATCGCGTCGAGGCGTCTGATGCTCCCCTTCGGTGGGTTATCGGGTGCCTCAACCCCGTGGATGAACCCGCCCCTGATCCCACTCCGACGCTCGCCAGAGTCGAGGCACACGCCTAGCGTCCCGGGAACCCCGTCGCCATGCCCCAGTCGACACAGCACCCATGAGACTCGCCATCTGCATCAGTGGTCCCCTGGATTTCTTCCGGGAATCCTTCGAGTCGTTGAAGGCCAACATCATCGCCCACAACCCCTGCGACCTGTTCATCCACGCCCAGCGGACCGAATGCGCCTCCCAGGCCATCACGCTGATCCAGCCCAAGCGCTTTACCCTCGAGGAGGCCGTGCAGGACTTCGAGATCCCCGGGTTCTTCCATCAGGCGAAATACCCGGAGACCCGGATCGAGGACCTCTTCTGGCAGTGGAGGGACGTCCACCGATGCCTGCGGTTGGTGCCCGAAGGCTATGATGCGGTGCTGCGGACCCGGCTCGACCTGATCTACCCGGAGCCGCTCCGCCTCGCGGGCGCCGACTTCAACCAGTACTGGATCCCGAAGGGAGGCGATGCGCGACGGGGGGTGTTCGACCAGTTCGCCATCTCAAGCCCCGGCAACATGCGCTACTACGCCTCGCTCTATGAGAGGCTGGTCCGGTATGTCGACGGCGGGGTCATCGCGCATTCCGAGACGCTTCTGAGGCATCATCTCCTGTTCCAACCCCACGTTCTCTCGACGCTCGCCCGGTTCGAATTCCCCCTGCGACGGATCCAGATGGAAGGATCCGAGCTTCGGATCAAGCCGGCGAACCCTCTGTCCTAGCCACCAGCCGAAACGGAACTCCTTGCCCCTACAAGGGCCGACGGCGTGTCCATGCATACCCCACCACTCGGTGGATCCCGGGTGAGGGTCAGGTCATGGGTGGGGTCAAGGTCATGGGTGGGGTCAGGTCATGGGTGGGGTCAGGTCATGGGTGAGGGTCAGGTCATGAGGTTATGGGTGGGGTCAGGTCATGAGTGACGATGCGGGCAGTGCCTGTGCGCGGCATTGCCCCTACACCCCGGAATCCGCAGACTGGACGCCTTGCTTCAACCATGAAGGTCACCCTCAGCTGGCTCAGGAACCATGTGAACGTCACCGGCACCCCCGCCGAGCTGGCAGACCGTCTCACCCAACTCGGCCTCGAGGTCGAAGGCGTCGAGGTCACCGCAGGCGACTTCGCAGGCGTGGTCGTCGCGCAGGTCATCACCCGCGACAAACACTCGAATGCCGACAAGCTCTCGATCTGCCGAGTGAACGACGGCACCGGTGAGCGTCAGATCGTCTGCGGCGCGCAGAACTTCCAGGCGGGCGACAAGGTCCCGCTGATCCTTCCCGGCGCCTCCCTTCCCCCGAAGCCCGGGGACGCCCAGCCGTTCACCATCAAGGTCGGCAAGATCCGCGGCGTGGAATCCCATGGCATGATGTGCTCGAGTACGGAGCTCGGGATCGATCCCCTCGCGATCGGACTCAAGCTCGAGGACGGACTCCTCATCCTGCCGCCCGACACCCGGGTCGGCCAACCCTTTGCCGAGTTCCTCGGCCGAAGCAGCGGCGATGTCCTGTTCGACCTCGAGGTCACCCCCAACCGGCCCGACCTCAACAGTGTCATCGGCATCGCCCGCGAACTCGCGGCCGTCACCGGCAATGCCCTCTGCGTCCCGGATCCCCAGCCCACGGCCACGGGCTCCGAACCGGTCGACCGCCAGGTCGTCGTGCGTCTCGACGCCCCCGATCTCTGCCCCAGGTATACGGCCCGGGTCATCCGGGGGCTCCGTGTCGGACCCAGCCCTGATTGGCTGCGCCAGGCCCTCGAGGGGGTCGGACTGCGCAGCATCAACACCGTGGTCGATGTCACCAACTTCGTGATGCTCGAGACCGGCCAGCCGCTGCATGCGTTCGATCTCCAACGGCTCGCCCGGGACGCCGAGGGCCGGACCACCGTCATCGTCCGACGCGCCAACGAGGGCGAGGTCTTCGTGACGCTGGACGGCCAGGAACGACGACTCAGCCCCGACCACCTGTTGATCGCCGACATCGAAAAGGGCCTTGCCCTGGCGGGCGTCATGGGTGGGCTCCACTCCGGGATCAACGAGGGGACGGTCGACATCCTGATCGAATCGGCCTACTTCGCGCCCACCGGCATCCGTCGCACCAGCAAGGCTCTGGGACTGCGGACCGACGCCAGCTATCGGTTCGAACGGGGAGCCGACATCGCGGCGAGCGACCTCGCCAGCCGGCGCTGCGCCGAACTCATCCTGAAGCTGGCCGGTGGACAGCTCTCGCCGGGAGTCGTGGACGCCCATCCGAAGCCGAAGGCGCCTCAATCGATCGAACTCCGCCACGCCAAGGTGAATGCACTGCTCGGTCTCCGGCTCTCGGCCGAGGAGATCGATGGCCCCCTGCTTCGGCTCGGCCTCGTCCACGAGGGAGGATCCGGCGGGGAGACCTCCACCAGCCGGTTCCGGATTCCGACCTTCCGGGTCGACCTGAAGCGTGAGATCGACCTGATCGAGGAGGCGGCCCGTCTGTACGGCGTCGAACGCATCCCATCGACCCCGCCCCGGGGGGCCCTCGGAAGCCATCCGTTCGACCAGCGCTACGATCGCTTCGCCCAGGTCCGGGAGCTGCTGAGCGGCCTCGGTCTGACGGAGGTCCAGGGACAGACCCTGATCGCGTCGTCCGGGATCCTCTCCGGCGAACCCGAATCGTGGGTCCGGCTCGAGAACCCGTTGAGCAGCGAGATGGACTGCCTTCGTCCGAGCCTCCTCCCGGGAATCCTCACACTCCTGAGCCACAACCAGCATCGGAAGTCGGCGGACCTCCAGGTGTTCGAGCTGGGGCGGACCTTCATCCGGACCGCCTCCGGTCTCCAGGAGCGCTGGCGTCTGGCCATCGGCCTCACCGGCCTGCGACGTCCGGAGTTCTGGTCGGGCGCCGACCGCGACGCCCTGTGCGATCTCTTCGACCTGAAGGGGATTCTCGAGGACCTGTTCGAGCGAATCGGCCTCCGGGCCGTCGCCTGGACCCGTCGTGCGGAGCCCACCGCCCTCTTCATCGAATCAGCCGACCTCTCGCTGGGTGGAAAACTCGCGCTCGGGGAACTCGGCCAGGTCCAGCCCGGACTGGCCCGGCTCCATGACCTCCGTGCTCCGGTGTTCCTCGCGGAGGTCCAGCTGGAGACGGTGCTCGACCGCTCGAATCCGGAGCGCTCCTTCAAGGCGCTGCCCCAGTTCCCGGAGGTCCGACGCGACCTCGCGCTCATCCTTCCGGAATCCACAAGCCACGACGCGGTGCTCAGCACGATCCGTCAGGCGAAGCCGAACCATCTTGAGAGGGTGGAGCTTTTCGACGTGTTCCGCGGCAAGCACGTCGCCGAGGGGCACAAGAGCGTGGCCTATGCGTTCACCTACCGCTCCCAGGAGCGGACCCTGAAGGACGACGAGGTCGGCGCCGCCCAGGCCCGGGTCATCGAGGCGCTCCGCTCGAAACTCGGTGCCCAGATCCGGGAGTGAACCGGGCGGGATCCGTGATCTGGTTTCCAAAGGTCGGGGAGCACGCAACCCCGCACCCGGATCCCGCACCCACACCTACTCAGGAGTCCGACCGCTCGGAATCCTCGATCTGCTCCTTCACGATGAACATGTAGATCCCGGTGATGACCACGCAGAAGGTGACGATGACGAGGGTTGTCAGCATGGATGCAGCGTATTGGCAATCGCGCGGGGACGTCAAATCCGGGGCGGGTCACCGGTTGGGATCCCCTTCCGACCGGGGAAAAGCTGGAACCCGCTCCGGGGCCTGCGGATGATATCCGCTCTCGCGAAGCACTGCGACCCTGTCCCGCCCATGTCCGACGCCCCATCTCCCCAGGCCCTGATCTTCGACTGCGACGGCACCCTCGCCCACACGATGCCTGTCCATTGGGAGGCATGGAAGGAGGTGACCGCACGGCACGGTCTCGAGTTCCCGGAGGAGCGCTTCTACGCCCTGGGCGGGGTGCCCACGAGAGACATCGTCCGGATGCTGGCACAGGAACAGAACCGGCCCGAGATCAACCCGATCCACTTCGCGCACGAGAAGGAGGAGGCCTACTTCCGACGCTTCGAGCACATCGGCCCGGTCGAGGAGGTGGTGTCGATCGCCCGGAAGCATCGGGGACGGATCCCGATGGCCGTGGCCAGCGGCGGCTCCCGGCATGCCATCACCCGGGTGCTCCGGCACCTGTCGATCCTCGATTGGTTCGGGGCGGTGGTGACCAACGAGGATGTAGTGAACCAGAAGCCCGCACCCGACATCTTCCTCGAGGCGGCCCGACGCCTGGGCGTGCCGCCGCACCGGTGCAGGGCCTACGAGGACACCGACCTCGGCATGCAGTCGATCCGTGCCGCCGGCATGGACGCGGTCGACATCCGGCATTTCACCCGCGGCTGATTCCCCAGAGCCAGCCTAGCGATTCTCGCCGGCCTCGACTTCGCCACCCGATCCCACCCCATCATCGCCCCGGAACCATGTCGGAATCCGCCCCCACCCCAGGCAACGCCACGCCCGAACCCACCGATTTCATCCGGGACCTCGTCTCGGCGGACCTCGCCGCCGGCCGGGTCACCCAGATCCACACGCGGTTCCCGCCGGAACCCAACGGGTATCTGCATATCGGACACGCCAAGTCGATCTGCCTCAACTTCGGCATCGCGCGCCAGTTCGACGGCATCTGCAACCTGCGGATGGACGACACCAACCCGGCGAAGGAGGACGTCGAATATGTCGACTCGATCATCGCCGACATCCGGTGGCTGATCGACGGCTGGGCCGACCACTGTCTCGGACTGGGGCCACGGGATGCCGGATCCCCGGAACCGGGTTCGCTGCGGTCGGCGGTGGTGGGCCGGACCCCGGGGCCCGACGCGGGGCCGTTCCACGCCTCGAACTATTTCGAGGACCTCCACGCCTTCGCCGTGCGCCTGATCGAGAAGGGCAAGGCGTACGTCTGTGACCTGACCCCGGAGGAGACCGATGCCTACCGGGGTGCGCCGGACCGACCGGGGCGCAACAGCCCGTATCGCGACCGGTCCGTGGCGGAGAACCTCGATCTGTTCCGTCGGATGCGCGCCGGGGAGTTCCCCGACGGGGCGCGGACCCTTCGGGCGAAGATCGACATGGCCTCGCCGAACGTCTGGCTTCGGGACCCGCTGATCTACCGGATCCGCCACACCGCGCACCACCACACCGGCGACGCCTGGTGCATCTACCCGCTCTACGACTTCGCCCACTGCCTGAGCGACTACCTCGAGGGGATCACCCACTCGATCTGCACGCTCGAGTTCGAGGTCCATCGGCCGCTCTACGACTGGATCCTGACCCAGCTGGAACTGCCGCGGCCCCTGCCCCATCAGTTCGAATTCGCGCGCCTCAACCTCAGCTACACGGTGATGAGCAAGCGGAAGCTGCTGGCGCTGGTGAACGAGAACCGTGTGACCGGCTGGGATGATCCCCGGATGCCGACCGTCTCGGGACTCCGTCGACGCGGCGTGCCAGCCCGCGCCGTGCGGACCTTTGCCCAGAGGATCGGGGTGACGAAGTACAACGGCCTGACCGACGTCGCCGTGCTGGAGCATGCCATCCGGGAGGATCTCAACGCGATCGCGCTGCGCCGCCTCGCGGTGCTCCGTCCGATCCGGCTCGTCCTGACCAACCTCGCACCAGACGAGGTCCACTCGTTCGAGGCCATCAACAATCCCGAGGATCCCGCCTCGGGCACCCGGACGGTCCGTCTCACCCGTGAGGTGTACATCGAGGAGGACGACTTCATGGAGACGCCGCCACCGAAGTACTTCCGGCTGCGTCCGGGCGGCGAGGTGAGGCTCAAGTATGCCTGCATCATCCGCTGCGACGAGGTCGTGAAGGATGCCGCCGGCCGGATCCTCGAGCTCCGGTGCACGGCGGATCTCGACACCCGGACCGGTGGGCCGAATGCCGCCAAGAAGGTCAAGGGGACCCTCCACTGGGTCAGCGCCCCGGACAGCGTCGGGGTGGAGGTGCGGTTGCTGGATCGCCTCTTCACCGAGGAACTGCCGGAGGCGGAGGGGCGGGACTTCCGGTCGTGCCTGAACCCGAAATCGCTCGAGGTCCTGACCGCACGGGTTGAACCGGCGCTGGCCAACCCGGAACCCGGCAGCCGGTTCCAGTTCGAGCGTCTCGGCTACTTCTGGCCCGACCCTGTCGACAGCCGTCCCGGGCATCCTGTCTATGTGCGGACGACGGGCCTCAAGGACACCTGGGCCAAAGCGGCCGCCAAGTAGCGGCGACGGCGTGCCCTCGCCTGCGCCTCGCCTGCGCCTCGTCAGCGTCGCATCGCGGCGGGACGGTTGGTCTCCGGGCGCGGTGGGGTCTCGAATTTGACGATGGTCTCCCCGGTGCGGGCCATGCCTCGCTCGCGCGCCGCGCGTTCCACCGTCCGCTTGTCCTTCTGGAGCGCGTTGACGGTCGACTGCAGGGAGCGCAGCTCCGTCTGGAGCGTGGAGAGCTGCGCCCGGTTCCGCTCGAGGCGCTCACGGAGGTCCCGGTTCTGCTGGATCAGCGGCAGGTAGGTGAGTCCGGCACCTGCCAGAAGGGCCAGGACGATGAGGACGACAAGGATCCGATTGGCCAATCCCCAAAGCCCTTCCCCGGTCGGGTCCACCCTCAGTCGTCGGCTCATTTGTACTGGAGTCGGGCGTTTGTGAGCCGATGATCCGGTCCGAAGGTGAGCAGGAGGTAGACAGAGGGGGTGGAGCCGATGTTCCCGCCGGGACTCACGAGGACGCCGTTGGGCCAGGAACCGACGACCACCGCGGTGCTGGGGGTTGAGTAGACCCGGCTGCTCTGCTGGAGCCAGTCGGCCACCTTCCCGCCATTGTCGAGGTCGGCCACATGGTTGGGAGGACCCAGCTCGCTCAAGGCCTCGTCGTAGGTCAGCGCCCCGATGCGCGACGTGTACTTGTCGAGAATCTTCGAGGCACAGCCGAGGCAGAACGCCGCCATCAGGCCCAGGACGGCCAGTTTCCGAGACCACGATCGCGTCGCCACCACGGGCGGAGGGTAGCCTCGGTCACCCCGACCGTGGGAAGCGGAATCCATGGGTCGCCTTGGGCGGGAGTCAACGCGGCCTGAGGATCCGTCCGCGGGCCGCAAGCGCCAGGAGGGCCAGGAGTCCGAGGAACGGGAGCATCGAGAGCAGGTCAGCATCCGGTCCCGCGAAGAACCGGTTGGACCGCGTGGCCCACTCCGTGATCGCCCGATCCGTCGTCTCGAACCCCGCTGCCAGGAACGCGATCACGATCCCGGCGATCGCCCCTCCGGCGATGTAGCCCGAGGCCATCAGGACCCCGGGTGACCGATCGCCCTCCGCCGAGATCTCCTCCGGCCCGAGGCCCCGACGGACCTGGTCGGGCCTCTGGGAACGGTCGACCCACCAGCGGATCACCCCGCCGGCGAAGATGCCCATCGAGACGGCGACCGGCAGATAGACCCCGACGGCGAAGGCCAGGGCATTGACCCCGGCGAGCTCGAGGACGAGCGCCAGCAGGGCCCCAAGGATCACCAGCTCCCACGGCAGCTGACGGTCGAGGATGCCCTTGATGATGTAGCTCACCAGAACCGCCTTGGGGGCGTCGAACTTCCGCACGACGCTCCCATCGGGACGCTCCGGATGGCTGCCGTTGATCCCGGGATCCACCATCCAGACGGGTCGACCCGCATCGTCCACGAGGAACTTCTGCGATCCGCCACCGACCGGGTCGGGCTGGTGCCACACCCGGTACTCGGTCTGGTCGTGCATGCCCTGGGAGCCCTGGATGCCTTCGCGCGGGAGATCCTTGAGGGACTCTGCAGGGACCCTGAGGGCGGGGGCGATCTCCTTGGCGTCGACATAGGTGGTCGCGCTCTGGTTCAGGCTCAGGAGGATGGGGCCGAGGGTGACGGAGGAGGCCAGGGCTCCCACGAGGATGGCGATCTGCTGGAGCCTGGGCGTTCCCCCGATGAGGAAGCCGGTCTTGAGATCCTGGGAGGTGGTGCCGCCGTTCGAGCAGGCGATGCAGACGATGGCGCCGACCGAGAGGGCTGTGACGTAGTACCCCTTTCCGGTCCACCCCACGGCGAGGAAGGCGAGGCAGGTCAGGAGGAGCGTGGCGATGGTCATGCCGGAGACGGGATTCGACGACGACCCGATCTCGCCGGTCAGCCGGGACGAGACGGTGACGAACAGGAACCCGAGCGACACGATCAGGAGTGCGCCGAGAAGATTCATGTGCAGCGGCGGGGCGAGGGTGATCGCCCCGAGGAGCACGATGATGCCGATCAGCACGGTCTTGAGGGACAGGTCCCGACCCGTCCGCCCGCTGGCGGCATCCGGGTCGCCCCCCCGGCCCCCGGTGAGATCGGCGATGCCGTGCAGGATCCCGTGCCAGAGCGTGGGGAGGGATCGGATCAGGCTGATGAGCCCACCCGCGGCCACCGCACCCGCGCCGAGGTAGAGCAGGTATTCGCCGCGGATCTGCGAAGGCGACATCTCCCCGATCAGGCGTGTCCCGGGAGGCACGACCTCGCCGAGCCGGCGTCCAAAGAACTGGATCAGCGGGATCAGCACCAGGTAGCTGAGCACGCCGCCCGCCGCCATGATCCCAGCGATGCGGGGTCCGATGATGTAGCCCACGCCCACCATCTCGGGGGAGACCTCGACGGAGATCGAGCCGCCCCGGAGCGGTGCCCCGAAGACCTTCTCGGGGACGTCCTTCCAGAGCTTGAAGGCCACGTTGGCGGTCTTGTAGAGGAGGCCGACGGCGAACCCCACGAGGATGGTCCGGGAGTCGAGACGGGTGGCGGCTCCCTCGAGGCGATGGACCGGATCGGCTTCCGCCCGGGATTCCTCGCCCGCCCCGGCCTTGAGCACCTCGGCGCATGCGGTTCCCTCCGGATACTTCAGCTCCCCATGCTGCTGGACGATCAGCGCCCGACGGAGCGGGATCATCATCAGGATCCCGAGCAGCCCCCCGAGGACGGCGACGAGGAGCACGCGGCCGACCTCGAGATCGAAGCCGAGGATGAGGATGGCGGGCATGGTGACCCCGACACCGAACGCGATGGATTCCCCGGCGGAACCGGCGGTCTGGGCGATGTTGTGCTCGAGGATCGTCGCCTCTCGCCCCCCCATGCGGGCCCACAGCTTGAACAGTGTAATCGAGATCACGGCCACCGGGATGCTCGCGCTCACCGTGAGGCCGACCTTGAGGGTGAGGTACAGCGAAGACGCACCGAAGACGATGCCCAGCAGCGTGCCCACCACCAGGGAGCGGAACGTGAACTCGGGCAGCCTCGAGGTGGCGGGGATGAAGGGCCGGAAGGAGGTCCTGGGGGGTGTCGCCATAAGACGCCGTCACGGTGGAGAACGGAACCCCACCGGGCAAGGCCGCCGATCCTCGGAGACGGGACCGATGGGGGCGCCGAGGCTATTGACGACCCCGCATCCGGAAGGGGAGCGTTGCACCCTCATGAGACTCCTCTCCAATCAGGTCGCGGTCGTCACCGGCGCGGGACGCGGCATCGGACGCGCCATCGCACTCCAATTCGCCCGCGAGGGCGCCGACGTGGTCTGCGTGTCGCGGACCGCCGAAAACTCGGCGAAGATCGCCGACGAGGTCCGGGCCCTCGGCCGCAAGGCCTGGGGTCTTGCCGTGGACGTCGCGGATGGAGCGGCCATCGCCAAGGCGGTGGAGCAGATCCTGGCCGAGGCCGGACGGGTCGACATCCTCGTCAACAACGCAGGAGTGACCCGGGATGGACTGCTCATGAGGATGAGCGATGCCGACTGGGACGCGGTCCTGAACACGAATCTGCGCGGGGCGTTCCTGATGACGAAGGCCTTCACCCGCACGTTTCTCAAGCAGCGGTCCGGCCGCATCATCAACGTCGCGAGCGTGATCGGACTCATCGGAAACGCCGGCCAGTGCAACTACGCGGCCAGCAAGGCCGGGCTCATTGGATTCACGAAGTCCGTCGCCAAGGAGTTCGGATCTCGAGGCGTGACCTGCAACGCGATCGCGCCCGGGTTCATCGCGACCGACATGACCGCGGGACTCGACGAGAAGCTGAAGGAGTCGCTGCTCACCCAGATCCCGCTGGGATCGCTCGGCCAGCCGGAGGACATCGCGCACGCCGCGGTCTACCTCGCGGGTCCCGGCGGACGCTATGTCACGGGCCAGGTGCTGACCGTCGACGGCGGCATGGTGATGTGATCTTCGAGAAAATTACCGGAACAAGTCTTGACGCTTCAACGCACCCTGCCTAGACAGGCGCCGCACTAAAAACAAAGCCCTATGGCCGCTGAAAAATCCACCGAGCAACGCATCAAGGACATCATCGTTGACCAGCTCAACGTCAACGCAGACCAGGTCACTCCCGAGGCCAAGTTCATCGAGGACCTCGGAGCCGACTCCCTCGACACCGTCGAGCTGGTGATGGCCCTCGAGGAGGAGTTCGGGGTCGAGATCCCCGACGAGGAGGCCGAGAAGCTCCAGACCGTCGGTGACGTCCTCAAGTACGTCGAGGAGCTCCAGAAGTAGTTCTGGGGATCTACCAGAAGGCAGCCGGTTCGCCGGCTGCCTTTTTTTGTTTCCAACCCGCCCGATCGGGCACCACGGGTTCCCGTTTTTTTCCCTGTCGCGGATCCGCCGACCTCGGCCACTCTCCGACCGACAAACATGAGCTCCTGGTCAGATCGTCGCGTCGTCGTCACCGGAATCGGTTGCGTCTCCAGCCTGGGGACCGATGCGGATACCCTCTGGAAGAACATCCTCGCCGGCCGCTCTGGGGTCAGCCGCATCACGTCGTTCGATGTCACGAACTACGACTGCCAGATCGCGGCGGAGATCCGGGACTTCGATCCAAACCCGGCCTTCCCGAACCCGAAGGAGGTTCGCCGGACCGATCGCTTCTCCCACTTCGGCATCTACGCCGGATGGGGTGCGCTGAAGGACTCGGGCCTCGATCTCGAGAAGGCGAACCGGGATGAGATCGGCGTCTTCATCGGCTCCGGCATCGGTGGCCTGCACACCACTGAGGAGCAGCACTCGGTGCTCCTCTCGAAGGGACCCTCGCGGATTAGTCCGTTCATGATCCCGATGCTGATCCTGAACATGGCCTCGGGGCTGTTCTCGCTCTACTATAAGCTGCGGGGACCGAACTTCGCGACCTGCTCGGCCTGCGCCACCGCCACCCACGCCCTGGGCGAGGCCTGGGCGACGATCAAGCGCGGGGACGCCTCCGTCATGTTCGCCGGCGGCGCCGAGGCCTCCATCGTCCCCCTCGGCATCAGCGGCTTCGGCGCCATGCGCGCCATGAGCACCCGCAATGACGCACCCGAGAAGGCCTGCCGCCCCTTCGACAAAGACCGCGACGGCTTCGTGATGGGCGAGGGTGCGGCCGTGGTCGTGCTCGAGGAACTGGAGCATGCCAAACGTCGTGGCGCCCGCATCTACTGCGAGGTCGCCGGCTACGGCAACACCGCCGATGCGAACCACATGACGGCTCCCGACCCTGAGGGCGAAGGTGCAGGACGTGCCATGAGGATGGCCCTGCGTCACGCCGGACTCCGCACCGACCAGATCGACTACATCAACTGCCACGCCACGAGCACCCCGGTCGGGGACCTGTGCGAGGTGCGCATGATCAAGAACGTGTTCGGGGACCATGCGAAGACTCTTGCGGCAAGCGCGACCAAGAGCATGACCGGCCACATGCTGGGAGCCGCTGGCGCCATCGAGATGGCCATCTGCTGCAAGGCCGTCGAAGCCCAGGTGGCCCCGCCAACCATCAACCTCGACAACCCGGATCCCGAGGCCGACCTGAACCTGGTGCCCCATACCCCCCAGGAGCGCACCATCCGGGCGTTCGCCAACAACTCCTTTGGCTTCGGCGGCCACAACGCCATCGTGGTCGGCAAACGCTTCGAAGGCTGAAGAGCCCCGACGGCCCCGGACAACAGGGTTACGCTGCTTTCAGTGGGTCGTTGGGTGGAGGGACACCGCAGGGGCAACCCTACCGATCCCAGAGGGATCCACGCCAGCAGCCGGTCGTTGAGCACAGCGACACCACCGGAATCGGACGCCCCAGTCGCTCCCGCACCTCGGCGCGGTACTCGCTCCGTCGGGAGAACCTCCACCGTGGAACCACCGCGGGTTCCGGTCCGAATCCTGCCGTGCCCGACATCCCTGGTGGGATGCACGGTGCCTGGACCGAGGGACACGGCTCACCGCTCCCGCCCTCCATCCCCTTCACCGATCCGAGGTTCGGTACAGCAACCAGCGGATGTCCTGCTTGTCCTGAGGGGTGTTCAGCGACGGGCTGTCGAACCCGGCTCCGTCCATTGCCTTGATCCGGACCCGGGAGGTCTTGCCCACCCACTTGTGGACCTCCGAGTGGCCATCGACGAATGAGAATCCGGCCGCGCCGTTGTGGTACGAGGCCGGAAGATCGCCCCAGTTCCCGGGCACCTGCGCGATCTGGTCGGTCGCCGGATTGTAGGCGCCGGGATTGTTCAGGTAGTAGCCGTCGTTGATGGAATCAGGATGCTCGTCGAGCATCACCATGATGTCGGCTGGACGCTTCACCGCCGACTCCTTGAGGAACTGGCGGAACCCGACATACCGATTGTATCCGCCCGACTCCGGGTTGTTGGCCTGCGGGGGATCGCTGTAGGGACCGAAGCAGGCGTTCATCGCGAGGCTCCGCAGCCGGGCCGGGAACTTGGCCGATTTCTCTCGGGCCGAAAGAAAGCGGTCCGCCGGACACAGGTAGGCGGAGGTGGCGCTGCCCACGTACGGGGCAAAGGGCCTCTGCTCAGGTAGAACTTGTTGGTGATGTCCTCGGAGGCCGCCCACGACATCACGTTGTTGACCCAGTTCCGATACCCCTTGACCGGATCTCTCTTGCCCAGGGTGATCGTCGCCTGGGTGGTATCGATGCCAAAGTTGTTGACGACGTTCTCGTTGTTATCGAGCGAGTACTGCTTCCACGCGAGCATCAGCTGCCGCGTGTTGTTCATGCACCCGATGCCCTGCGCCTTGGCTTCGCCTTGGCCAGCAACGGCAACAGCATGCCGGCGAGGATCGCGATGAGGGCGAATCCGCGGCTGCGTGATTCCGACCGGAAGGTGGGACGGAGTTTTATGGTGGGCATGCGAGAGCGCTGTGGAAAAATTGAGGCGAACACCCGCCCTGTGCAAGGGAGGGTTCCCCCTCCGGCGGGCCATCGTCTCAACGGGATCCGACCGGCCCGAGAAGCCGCCACACGCGTCCCGCACCGGATTGCCATCGATGCGTGCCCGCCCCGGGGATTTCCACCGTGAGCGCCTGCGGCTCCGCTCCGCCGAGCCCGAAATGGACCGCCGCCTCGTTCTGGGACCGGAACCCGTCGCCCGTCAGAAGCCATCGGGACATCCGGCCCCGGGTCGTCTCCAGGGTGAATCGGGCCCCCGAGGGATACGGTCCCGGCCATCGGAACCCCACCCAGTTCCCGGGCGGGAACCCGTTCCGGTAGACCAGGAGACGCTGGCGCTTCACCGGCCATTCCTCCTGGGTGGTCACCACAAGATCAGGACGGCCATCCCGATCCACATCCTCCACCAGGAGATTCCGACAGTCCGCGATCTCGGCCAGTCCCCAGACCCAGGCGAGATCCGGCCAGGGGCGCTCCCCCTGGTTTACCAGGACCCCGTTGGCCTGCCACCCGCCATAGCTTGCGCGATCCGCCTGCCGCCGCCCCGCGGCAGTCCGGAAATACAGGAGGGCCGCCGCATCCGGTTCGGAACCCGCGACGAACCGGTCATGCCACCAGAACTGCCGCTCGTAGTCCCGGACGCTTGCCCGGGTCTCGTGTCCCGTCACCACCGCCAGATCCAGCCGTCCGTCGAGGTCGAGGTCCGACCACGCCGCTCCCCACGACCACCCCGTCCGGGCCACCGCCGTGGCCCACCCTCCGGATGCCGCACGCAGAAGCGCCGAAGAGGGCGCGCCCCAGAACAGACGGTTCCCATGGACCATGGCGGCAACCCGGGTGATGGACGATCCCTCGCGCTCGACTCCTGACGCGAGAAGGCGATCCCCCACCGCCGAGGTCATGCCCAGCATGAGCAGGTCCGGCAGCCCGTCGCCGTCCAGATCCCCCACCGTGTGCGACATCCCAAATGCATGCCGACTCTCCCCCAGTGCCTTCGTGACATCGGTGAACCGGCCCCCGTCGTTCCGGTACACGTCCAGCCCGGCGAAATCGCTCACGTTCACCAGGTCGAGATCCCCATCGAGATCAAGGTCGATCCACGAGGCGCTGTAGCTGCGACGGAACCGCTTGGGGGCGAGGCCGACCGCTTCGGTGTCGTCGACGAACCGTCCGGCTCCCTCGTTGCGGAGAAAATACGAGGGGAACCCGTCATTGGCGTCGTCCCACGGAGTCGGGAACTGTCCACCCTGATACGGCAGCTTGTACTGGACGATCCAGAGGTCGAGATCCCCATCCCCATCGGCATCCCCGGCCGAGACCGCCTGAGGATGCTTCATGGGCGCTGGAGCCGTCCAGCCCACCACGGGTTTTCCGGGCTGGGGCCCCTTCCCCGCCTCCCCAGGCCACCACGCCACGCCGGCGGCGGACACGACCACGAGATCATCCACGCCATCCCCCTGGAGATCGGCCCGCACGGCCGCCGTGATGCGCTCCACCGGAAGCCCCAGCCAGGGCTGCGACCGCCAGGAACCCGATGCGGCACCGTCCGGCACCCTCCGCCAGAGACGATCCGCGCCGACCAGGATCAGCTCCGAGATCCCATCGCCGTCGACGTCCCATGCGAGCAGAGGATCCGGAAAGAGGGAGCGCTCCGCCGGGATCGCCGATTCGAGTTCGAGCTCGAACGGGGTGGGACCGCGCCGGTGCAGGCGATGTCCGGAGACAACCCGGGCCTCCGACAGGACCGGTATGCCACCCTGGCCGGCCTGCCATCGGATCCGGACCCTCAGCCGGAGGTCCACCCGGTCCATGGAGGCCGGGCGTTCGGCGAAGACGATGAGATCGATCCAGGATTCATCCCGCGGCAGCACCGGTCCTGGACCGTGTCCCACCAACGCAGCCGAGACATGCGCAACCCGCCAGCCTTCAGCAGCCCAGGCCGCACAGCGTTCCGACCATCCGGTCGTGGCGGCATCCGGAGCCGGCTCCGTCGGCGAGGCCATCGCCGTGCCATCGGGGAGGACTCCATCGGCTCTCCATCCAGGCCATGACATCCCGGTGATGGGCAGTCCGGCGAGGGCCTGCCATCGGTTCGTGGACTGCTGGACCGCATCCACCCAACGCCACAGCTCGTCCTCATGCCGCGCAGCCTCCCGCTCCGGGGACCAGAGGGTCGACTCGGCCGCCTGCTCCCGGGCCTCGAGGGCGAGATACCTTCGTGCCGCCTCTTCCGCCGCCCGTTCCGGGGTGTTCCTGCCGGATTCCGGCCGGGCACCTCCCGACCGCCGCCAGAGAAGGACCCCGACGAGGAGCAGCAGCGTCAGCAGTCCAAGGAGGAGACGTCGCGGCATCGCCCGAACATCCGATCCAACGCGTGCCGATTCTGCAAATCCGTTTGCACGGATCAGGAAGGCAGGGACACTCTTTGCGCGCCGGATCCCCAACCGGCCTGCCTGTCGGATTCCAAACCCGCCCGATATGCCCCAAAAGCCCCGCCCGTCCCGCTCCAAGCCTGTTCCCTCCAAGGAAACGGCATCGCCAAAGCCAACCCGTCCGACGCGGCGGTCCACGCCGGCATCCGGGACCGCGGTCCCGCAGAAGCCCGTCTCGCCGCCCTCCAAACCGGCGGGTCGGACGTCACCCCCGAAATCCTCCCCCTCTCGGATCCCGGCCGGAACCGACGCCTCCGCGACCCGAAAGGCCCGCCTCCCACGGAATCGACCCGCCCCCCCAACCCCGAAACCCGTACGGTCCGGGTCGTCCCCAAAACCATCACCGTCGTCGAAGCCCCGGTCGGCAGCCCCAGGGTCGATTCCCAAGATCACCCCCGCGAAATCTCCAAAATCTCCGAAGACACCAGCCCCCTCCGCCCGCCCTGGAACAACCCGTCGGCTCCGATCCCCCGCCAAACGGGGCTCCGCCACCAAGGCCTCCCAGTCCACCCGCCCCAGCCCCATCCCGCCGCGGGCGACGACCCCGGGTGTCGTGTCAGCTCCCTCATCGGCTCCCTCGTCGGCTCCCCGGCCGGCGTTACCGAGGAATCCGGATCCCCTGCCCGGCAACCGACCGCAGCGCCGGTCCGGGGAATCCCCAGCCGGCAGCGCCGAACCCTCCCATCCCATGCCGCCGTCGCTGGCGGCCCTGCTGCAATCCGGGGATCATCCCTCCCCGAAGCTCCTAGGGGGCACCCGATCGGCCAGCCCAACGACCGACCTCCCGCGGCTCTCGACACCGACACCGGTGCATTCGACCGCAGCCGGTACGTCCCGGCGAGGCACTCCCTTTTTGGATCTTCCCCCCGCGATGATCGAACTCGAGGGGCGCGATCCGTTCTCTCTGTGGGTCCACTGGCAGGTGGACGAGTCCGAACTCCCGACCGGATGGAGCCTGCGCCTCCGGATCTTTGCGCACAGCCTCGACGGCCCCTGGATGCTGGAACAGCCCGTGTCCGCCTCCGGGCATCGGACACTCCCGGTCCTGTACGCGAACACCGTCTATCTCGCCGCGCTCGGGATCGTCTCGGAATCAGGCTCCTGGAATCCGATCGCGGTCTCGGCCCCGGTGCGGACAGCGCCCGACGGGCCGTCCCTGACATGGGCCTCGGAGACAGCCTTGTTCCCCACCGTGCAGACCGGGGAGGCACCCTCCACGGAGCGGACATCCCCCGCCGCAGTCCCAACGACCTCGACAACCGCAGTGCCGGAGGTCGACGCCGCCTCCTTCCTCACGGCCTTGGCGACGGAGTCCCTCGGGTGGACCACCGATCCGAACAGCTCTGCGTCCGTCGCGATCCGTTCGCGCCTGCCTTTGGGATCTCTCGAGGCTCCTGACCAGTCCATCACCCCACCTCCCGGAAACGCCCCTTGGACCGCCGAAAGCGCGCTGGTGCCCGGCTCGGTACCCGTCCCGCCTCCGCCCCCTCCCGCGCCTCCCGGATTCTGGTTCAAGGTCCATGCCGAACTCGTCCTCCACGGCAGCACCGAACCCGGCGCATCGATCACGATCGCCGGGCATCCGGTCCGACTCCGGGACGACGGCTCGTTTACCTTCCGGTTCTCGCTGCCCAATGGGTCCTTCGAGCTGCCGGTCGAGGCGGTGAAGGCCGATGGTTCCGATCGCCGTGCTGCCCATCTGACGGTGTCTCGGCAGACCGTGGAACGGGGAGACGTGGGGGTTCATCCGATCGAACCCTCCCTGCGCCCCCCGCTCGTGGAGTCGCTGCGCTGACCGGATGGACCCGGTCTCCCAGCCGTCGCAACCCGTGCACCTCGCACTGGTCCTCCACGCGCACCTGCCCTTCGTACGACACCCCGAGCATCCGGAATTCCATGAGGAGACCTGGCTCTTCGAGGCGATCCTGGAGAGCTACCTGCCACTGCTCGGGATCTTGGATGGATGGGCCCGGGACGGCATCCGGGGACGGCTCACGCTGAGTGTCTCCCCAACGCTCGGTTCGATGCTGGGCGATCCGCTGCTGCGGGAGCGGTTCGATCGACACCTCCGACGGAGGTTAGATCTGGTCGGGCAGGAGGAGATTCGGGCCCACCTCGAACCGGCCCGCCGTCGGGTGATCTCAGGCCATCGCGATTGGCTGCTGCAGCAGGCCGCGGTCTGGGACCGTTGGGAGGGACAGGTCCTTCGGGGCTTCGCCGCGGCCGCGGCCGCCGGACAGCTTGAGCTCATCACCTGTTCCGCCACCCACGCCCTCCTCCCCCTGCTCCGTCGACAACCCGGGCGTCTCCGTCGACAGCTCCACACCGCGGCCGAATTCCATGAGTCCTGGACCGGCCAACGCCCCCGGGGCTTCTGGCTTCCGGAATGCGCCTGGCACCCGGAACTCGACCCGCATCTGGTCGAGGCCGGATTCCGATGGACGATCGTCGAGTCGCACGGACTCCTGCGGGCGGATCCGCGTCCACGCCAGGGGCTGCTCGCACCGATCCTCACCCCCGCGGGCCTGGCGGCGTTCGGACGCGACCCCGCGAGTGCCCGGCAGGTCTGGAGCCGGGACGGCGGGTATCCGGGTGATCCCCGATACCGGGAGTTCCACCGCGACGTCGCCGACGATGCGGAATGGGAGTACCTCCGCCCCTATCTGAGCGGCGCGGAATGCCGGTCCCCCACCGGCATCAAGATCCATCGGGTGACAGGTCCCGGCCCAGAGAAGGACCTGTACGACCGCGATGCGGCCCAGTCGGCCGCCCGGGAACACGCCCGGCATTTTGTCCAGGAACGGCTCCGGATGGGCGCCGCGGCTGGGAGCCGGATGCGGCGTCCCCCGATGTTGGTGGCGCCCTACGACGCCGAGCTCTTCGGGCACTGGTGGTTCGAGGGCCCCGGGTTCCTCGACGCCGTGGCGCGGGAGATCGGAGGGCTCGGTGGCGCCATCGAGAGGGTTGGACCCACGGAACACCTCGAGCAGTTCCCCCGACTCGAGCGCTCCATGCCGGCGGAGTCGACCTGGGGTGAGGGGGGCCACCTTTCGGTGTGGCTGGACGAGGCGACCAATGCCTGGATCCAGCCCCGCCTCCTTCGGGCCTCCCGACGCCTCGACGCCGTCCTCCAGAAGCGGGGTGGACCCGACGCAACCGGCGTGATCGGACGGCTCCTCCGTCAGGCCGGACGGGAACTCCTGCTGGCCGAGGCCAGCGACTGGCCCTTCCTGATGCACCAAGGCACGGCGGGCGACTACCCGCGCCGACGGGTGGAGTCCCATCTCGACCGCCTGGAAGCCCTCCTGCAGCGGCTTGAAGCCTCCGCGTCACCCGATGCCCCAGTCTGGCTGGCCGACCTCGAATTCCGTCACAACCTCTTCCCGGGACCCAATCCGACGGGCTGAAGCACGGGGCGGTTCAGCGGAACATTCCGAAGGCCTCGAGCCCCTCGAGAATCCCGGCCGCGCACGGGGTCCGGGCCAGGTAGCCACCCTCCGCCCGGACCTGGTCCTTCACGGACGGAAGACCGTTCGAGGGCGTGATGAGCCAGTGGGCGACCTCACGACGCAGCATCGGCAGGTCGTTAAGATGATCCCCGGCGGCACAGGTCTGGGCCGCGGACAGGTTCGTCAGACGCTGGATCGCCTGGAGGGCCGTTCCCTTGCTGTAGCCCCGATGACTGAGCCGGAGGTAGACGTCGTTGCGCACCGGCACCATCTCCTCGACCGACCGGCAGAACCCCTCGAGCTCGTCCTGGATGGCATCCATCTGGGCGTTGCTCCTGGCGATCACGCACAGGGGCGACCATTCGTCGGCATAGAACGTCGCATCGAACCGCGATTCCAGACCGGTGAACAGCGCCCGGAGCGCGGACTCGTTCCGTCCAAAGACCTTACGGTGGTCGTCCTGGCAGGCCGTGTGCCAGGGCTCGACCGCCTCGTAGTGACCTCTCACATGCCGGTGGATCTCCCGTTCCACGGTCACGACAAAGTCCGGTAGGACCCGGGATTTGGCGCGTCCCAGGCTCTCGAGCAGGCTTGCGAGATGACGACCGGTGTTGATCACCCAGACCCCCGACCGCCGCTGGAACTCCAGGATCCGGTCCTGGAACAGGTCCGGGATCGGTGCATGCGCGAAGTCCTCATGGATGGTCCCGTCGAAGTCGGTTGAGACGATCCGGATGTCGGCGGAGGGGTGGGTCATGAAATGGGTCGATGGACGGCCGGGAACTCCCGGAGCAACGGGTCACGCATCATTGCGGGACACCTGCCTCAGCTGCGAGGTGAGGTAGGGCAGCAGCTGCTTCTTGCGGGAGACCACGCCATCCATCTGGAAGACCCCGGGAACGACCTCGGGGTAGGCGATGGTGTCGACGAGCTGGGAAGGCCCGGCGACCATGAGAAGCGAGGTCTGCTGGACGACATCGGTGATGAAGAGGGCCGCGAAGTAGAGCGCCTGCCGCTCGCGGTGGCGGGCGAGGGCGGCGCAGACGGCGTCCGAACGCTTCCAGAAGGCATCGAACCCCAGCTCCTCGATCTGGGCCACGCTGAACCGATGGCCGGCCTCGACATACTCCTTGCAGTCCGCGGTGATCGCCTTCTCGGGCGGCTGGGACACGAGCAGCGACCCGGAGCTGAAGACCTTTTCCGTGAAGTCCTGCGCGTTCACACCCGACTGCTTCTCGAGCCACGCAAGGATCTCCGCGTCCCGCTGAGTGCTGGTCGGCGAGGTCAGGTTCAGGGTGTCGGTCACCAGCCCCGCCAGCATGATTCCGGCAATGCTGGGGGTCGGGTCGATGCCATGCCTCAGGAACAGGTCGGCCACGATCGTGCAAGTCGAGCCGACCGGTTCGTTGCGGAACAGGATCGGCTGCGCGGTGCTGAAGGCTCCTAGACGGTGGTGGTCGATCACCTCCAGGATCTCCAGCTGGTCGGCCCCCTGCACCGCATGGGTCAGCTCGTTGTGGTCGACCAGGATCAACTTCCGGTTCACCGGCTTCAGGAAGTCGGACTTGGAGAGGATGCCCACCACCCGGCCGTCGGCATCCTCGATGGGAAACGTCTGGAACTGCGAGATGGCGGCGACCTGCTGGATGTCGGCCAGGCGCTCGTCGTCATGGAACCTCAGGAACTCCTCCCGGAGGAGTCTCGAGACCGGGATCGAGGCCCGGCAGAGCATCGCCGTGGTGGCCGAGTCGTGGGGCGAGATCATCAGGGTGACCTCGTTCCGACGCGCCAGATCATGGATCTCTGTCGAGATATCCAGTCCACCCGTGACAATCACGACGCGGACACGCCCCTGGATGGCGATGCGCTGGATGTCCTCGCGATCCCCAACGACCACCACCAGCTTCTCGGGCGCGTAGTTGGAGAGCCGGGTCGAGAACGAGGTCGCCTTCATCGCCGCGAGCATCAGCACCAGATCCTGCTCCTCGTCCGGCTCGAATGCGCAGATCATCTTGGCCCCGAGCGTCCGGGAGATCATGCGGACCGACGAAAGGATCCGACGGGAATCGAAGACGCGGTTGGTGGACGGGACGAAGTACTTGGTCGCCTTGAAGATCGACAGCAGACCCAGGCAGCGTCGATCGGCATCCAGGACCGGAAGGACCCGGATATTGCGCTGATCCATCATGGTCAGCGCGTCGACCATCGAGGTCCGGGGCGGCACGGAGATGACATTGGACTGCATCACGTCGCGGACGCGTGGGGCGACATCGCTGACGAACCGGGGGGCCGGCACCCCGAACTGGCGCAGCACGAAGTCGATCCGCTCGTTCGTCTCGCCACACCGCGCCGCCACGACGTCCCGCATCCCGGTCCGACGCTTGAACTCCGCGTAGGCGATGGCGGAACAGATCGCGTCGGTGTCCGGATTCCGGTGTCCGATGACAAGGGTCTCACTCATGACGTCTGAACGGGCAGGTCCTCACCCCGGTCAACGTGCCGTGCGCCCCGCGGACTTGTCGAGTGCCACGCTGGCTTCAGCCCCGAAATTTCGGCTTCCAGCCCGGCACCCCCCGCCGCGACAGTCCTCCCATGTCCGCACCCGTGCTGGCCATCGCCAACCAGAAGGGAGGCGTCGGCAAGACCACCACCTCCGTCAACCTCGCCGCCTGCCTGGCCCAGCAGGGCCACTCGGTCCTGCTGATCGACCTAGATGCCCAGGCCAATGCCACCAGCGGCCTCGGTCTCGAGAAGCGCGAGGGCGGCAGCGTCTACCGCCCGCTCCTGGGCGACGGCACCCTCGCCGAACGGATCCAGCCCACCGCCGTGCCCCGGCTGTCGCTCCTCCCCAGCGAGGTCGACCTCTGCGGAGCCGAGGTCGAGCTGGCCCGGATGGACGACTACCTGAACCGGCTGAAGAAGGGTCTCGACCCCCTGCGCGACGGCCACGGATACGACGTCATCCTCCTCGATTGCCCGCCTTCGCTGGGAATCCTCACCCTCAATGCCTTCGCGGCGTCCGACCGCCTCGTCGTGCCCCTGCAGTGCGAGTACTTCGCCCTCGAGGGCGTGGCCATGATCACCCGCGTCCTCAAGCAGGTCCGGGAAACCGGGATCAATCCGCGACTCGAGCTCATGGGGATCGTGATGACGATGTTCGACGCCCGGACACGGCTCTCCCAGAACGTCGTGGCGGAGGTCCGACAGCACTTCGGCGAGACCGTGTTCGAGACGGTGATCCCGAGGACCACCCGCCTGGCGGAGGCCCCGAGCTTCGGCAAGCCGATCATCACCTACGACCCCTACAGCGCAGGGGCCGCCGCCTACGAGGTCCTCGCCACCGAGGTCGCCAAGCGGCTGGGACTCCGGACGCCGTGAACGCTCCGATGAACCCGACACCTCCCGCCCGTCCTCTCGGGCCTCGCGGGTTGGTTTGGGGGACCTGAGGGGACTCACACGGTGACGCGGAGACGCGGAGGAAGAACCAGGAGAGACGGGAAGAGAGGAAGAAACGAGGAACGTAAGGGACTCCTGACCGGAAGCCGAAGGCGTCCACCCTCGGGCTCGGCCCTCGGCTCTTTGTTCGCGCCTCTGGGCCCTTTTCCACTCCTCTGCCCCCCTGTAGGTTGATCCATGCCGATGCGACCGCTCCTGCCGTTCCTTCTTCTCGCCGTCCTCGTGCCGGCCCTGCGGTTCAACGCCCTTGCGGCCACCCGCTCCGTCTCCGTGGGGGAACTCAACTACCGCGACGCCGAGGACACGGACGTCGAGTTCCTCGAGCTGGTGAACCCGGGAACCACCAGCGTCGCCTTGACCGGAGCCCAGTTCACCTCGGGGATCGTGTACACGTTCCCCACGGCCACAACCCTTGCCCCCGGGGAACGCATCGTCCTGGCCCGGGATCCCGCGAAGTTCACCCAGCGCTATGGCACCGCCGGGATCCGGCTCGCCCCCGGGGCCTACACCGGAAGGCTCTCGGACGCAGGGGAGACCGTCACCCTCTCGACCGGAGCGGGAGTCGAGCTGGTCTCCTTCACCTACAGCCCCAGCGGTCGCTGGCCCAGTCGCCCGAATGGACTCGGCAGCACCCTGGAATGCATCGACCCCAATGGGGATCTGGACGACCCCGACAACTGGCGGGCGAGCTCGGAGTGGCAGGGCTCCCCGGGACGTCCCGGGGCCGGGCCGCAGCGGGTCGTCGTCATCAACGAGATCCTCGCCCACACCGATCCTCCCTTCGAGGACGCCATCGAACTGTACAACCTCACCGACAAACCCGTCGACCTCAGCGGCTGGTACCTCTCCAACAAACGGTCCAACCCAAGGAAGTACCGGATTCCCAACGGCACCGTGATCCCCGCCAAGGGCTACCGCGTCTTCTACGAGTGGGCCGGGACACGGAACCCGACCGGGTTCAATCCCACCGGGACCGGCGATGCCCCCGACTTCACCTTCAGCAGCGCCAATGGCGACGAAGGCGTCCTGATGTCCGCGGACACCTCCGGGAACCTGAAGTTCTGGATGGATACCGTCAGCTTCGAGGCCAGCGCCAATGGCATCCCATTCGGTCGGCATCCCAACGGCACCGGCCGGTTCACCACGCTCCAGCAGCAGACCTTCGGGACCGAGCTCAGCATGGGATTCCCCGTCGAGTACCTGGGCCTGTTCCGGACCGGGAACGGCGCACCCAACGCGGGACCGCTGATCGGACCCGTTGTCTTCCAGCGCATCCAATACCACCCGCCCCTGGGCGGGGATGAGTTCATGGAGCTCCGCAACATCACCAGCCTCACCCTGCCCCTGTTCGATCCCCTCTACCCAACCAACACCTGGCGCCTTCGGGACGGCATCACCTTCGATCTTCCGACCGGACTTCTCCTCGAACCGAACGCCCGCCTGATCGTCGCACCGATCGATCCCGTCCTGTTCCGGACCCGATATTCCATTCCGACGTCGACGCCGATCGTGGGCCCCTACACCAATGCACTGAACAACGCCGGTGAACGGATCGCCCTGTACCGACCCGATCCCCCGCAGCTCCTGCCCCACCCGGATGCCGGATTCGTCCCGTACATCCTCGTGGAGGAGGTGGACTACTCGCCGAAGGCTCCCTGGCCTGCGGAACCCGACGGCACCGGGCCCGCCCTCTGGCGACGCCTCCCGGTCGGCTTCGCCGAGGATCCCGCCTCGTGGGAGGCCGATATCTCCATGCGCCCCACTGCGCCGACGATCCAGATCGTTTCCACCCCGACAGGGCCCTGGATCCGGTTCGCGACGACGCCCGGACAGGTCTATCGCCTCGAACGCCAGCCGACCCTCGGTTCGGCCTGGACCGATGCCGGGCTTATCCCCAACACGGGACCGACGGCGGAATTGGACGTCGGAACCGTCCCCGGATTCTTCCGTGTCCGGGTGCCGTAGGGTTGCGGCACGGTGAAAAGGTTCCTGAACGATAGATTCCCTCTTCTGTCCCCGGGCCTGTGCTCCTAGCCTCACCCCAATCCATGAAGCCAAGCACGATCCCTCTCCTTCTGCTCCTGACCTGCCTCCTTCCCACCGTCCAGGGTGCCGACGCCGGCATCGGGGTCGGTGCCCAGCCGATTCCGGGAGCCGAGGTCGTATTCGACGGTTCGCGTCACCTGCTCGACGCGAAGTGGACCTACTGGAAGGGACCCCGCTTCAGCTCCTCACTCCCGATCAAGTGGATCATCGTGCCGGATCCGGTCGACCCGGGTACCGTCATGATGACCCACGACCCCGCGGCCGCGGGCGGCAAGTACGGGGCCGCCGACATCGTGACCAAGAAGGAGTACAAGGATTTCCGTCTCCACATCGAGTTCCGCATTGCCGCTCCTGGCGGCAACAGCGGCGTCTACCTGCAGAACCGCTACGAGATCCAGGTCCTCGATGGCGACAAGACCTCGCATGGCCTGGGGGCTGTCATCAACGAGACCGAATCGCCCTACCACGCCTACAACGGCCTCGGAAAGTGGAACGCCTACGACATCGAGTTCCGCGCGGCACGGTTCCAGGACGGCAAACGGACCGAGAAGGCCATGCTGACGATGTACTTCAACGGTCAGAAGGTCTTCACCAACCAGCCGATCAACCAGGTCTGGGGCGGACCGAACTCCGGCATCGACGGCGGCAACGACGGCGGCAAGGGCATCACCGACACCCCGGGCGGACTCAAGCTCCAGGATGAGGGCCACGATGTCCGCTACCGGAACATCTGGATCAAGGAGGTCGACCTGAAGGAGCCCAACACGGACTTCTGATGGAACCCAGAGTCCCCGCGGCGGAAACGGCCTTCCCCCGCATCCATTGTGGGGGCCGCGTGGTGCATCATCGGGTTCCAGCGGTGCTGCCGGGCCCCGGATCCGAGGCCCTCGAGCGGAAGCGTCTGCAGCTGCCGAAGGGCGCCTTGGAGGTGTTCCACAACAATCCCGAAGCCATCCGCTATATCGCCCATCTCGAGATGAAGGCGGGCGTAGATCGCGGACACCACGTGCACCAGCGCAAGGACGAGTCGTTCTACCTCATTTCGGGACACGTCACGATCGGTGTCGAGGCCCTCGACACCGGAGAACACCATCTCCTCGACGTGCGTCCCGGGGACCTCGTCGAGATCCGACCCGGAATCGCCCACGCGGTCCGCGTCCACGAAGGCGGCCACGCCGTGGAATTCGCCCGGGACCCCGTCGGCACCGACGACACCCGGCCCCACCGGGTCTGGGAGATTTGAGAGTTGGACGTCTCCCTCGCCGACCCGAGGGTCGCCTCACCCCACCAGCGAGGGCTCGGCGCCGAGAGTGCCTTTTTCCTCATACAAACCGACGTCGTCCCAGTTACTCTTTTTAAGTGAGGTTTTCTTCCATACTGCTCATCGCTGGAAACCTGCTCTCTCCAATCCTCGCCCAACAAGCACCCCCGGAGGGCGAAATGGCTTCGTACCCGTTCAACGGAAACGCGGACGACCAGTATTCTGCGCGTCCAGGCGTGGTCTATGGAGCCACCCTGACCCAGGATCGATTCGGACAACCCAATTCGGCCTACTCCTTCCCGGGTGGATCCATCGCCTACATCAATCTCGGAACCTCACTGATCCTGCCCGAGTCCTCAGACCAGACGATCACGTGGTGGGAGCGGATTCCCACGGAGGCCAGCGGAGACCTGACCTTCCTGACGGGGTTCACCGGTCCCAACGACACCTGGAACCTTGCCGCCAGGGTCCGGTCCGACGGCCCCTTCTACCGGGTGGAGTATGAGGCTTTTGGGAAGATCTCTGGTGGGACCGACTGGACCGCCGGGTCCTCGGAATGGACCCATCGGGCTGTCGTGTTCCGCGGCACCACCGCCACCGACTTCTTCCAGGACGGTGTACTGATCACCTCTGTACCGGGCATCCCAAGAAACCCTGGCACCCTCTTTCTGGGGGCCAAGGTCTACGACTATCCCAACCCGGCGGGCGGCGCCCCAGGCGGCATCTTTGCCAATCCCTTCGAAGGGGACCTCGACGACGTACGGTTGTTCGATCATGCGCTTTCCGCCTCCGAGATGGCCCAGGTAGCCGGCGCGGGTGGACCGTTCCTGGATCAGACCCTCGAGTTTGCGCCGCTTCAAGACGCCGCCTTCTCGACAAATCCGCTGACCCTTTCCGCCACCTCATCCTCAGGCCTCGCCGTCTCGTTCCGCGTCGTGAGCGGTCCAGGGACGCTTGCCGGGAACCAGCTCACGCTGACCGGCACTGGACCGATCACCATGGCCGCCGAACAGCCCGGGACCGGCAAATTCAAGCCGGCGACGTCGGTCGAACGGTCCTTCACAGTGACCCCTGGAACCCAGGCGGTCACATTTCCGCCCCTCGGCAACGTTCTCTACTCCTCCAAGACCGTCACACTCACCGCGTCCTCCAGCTCCGGACTACCCGTCTCGTTCACCCTCGTCTCCGGGCCGGCCACTCTGGACGGGAACGTCCTCACCCTGACCGGAACCGGGACCATTTCGGTCACCGCATCCCAGGCCGGGAACGAGACCACCCTCGCCGCGAGTCCAGTCACCCAATCGTTCTCGGTGACCAAGGCCCCACAGGAGATCACCTTCACGGGTCCCTTGGACCGGGCCTATTCCCCGGATCCCGTGTCCCTCGTCGCCTCCAGCGACTCCGGACTCACCGTGCGGTTTGTTCTCGCCGGAGGCCCGGCCGTTCTCGACGGGAATGCGCTGAGCCTGCGCGGTACCGGGACCATCACCATCGAGGCCCGACAGGACGGCAACGACACCTATTCCGAGGCACCGGCCGTCTCCCGTTCGTTTACGGTGACGATGCCCCCCCCCGGCCCCACGGCCTTCTATCCCTTCACTGGCAACGCGAACGAGGCGTCGACAGGACGCCCCAGCATCATCGTCGGGGCCACCCTCACGGCCGACCGGTTCGGAAACGCCGATTCCGCCTATCGGTTCTCCACCTCCAGCCTGTCCTACATCAACCTCGGCCCCGGGCTCCTCCGGGACAGCAGCCAGGACCAGACCATCACCTGGTGGCAGGCTCGAAGGACAGGGGGCGTCGTCCTGAGCAGCTATGCGTCGACCGCCAGTTCCTGGAACCTGTTCTCCCAGTCGTTCTCGCTGAACACGAACCGGCATCGCATCAGCGTGGGATTCGGGGACTCAGGACGTCCCCCGGGCGACTTCCGAAGCCCTCTCCTCCCCACCAGCCTCGACTGGGAACACTTCGCCCTGGTTCTTCGGGGTTCATCGACGGTCGAGATCTATAGGAACGGATACCGGCTCCCCATCGACGATGCGATCGGCTCCCCGTGGCGTCAGGCCGGCGACTTCTACCTCGGGACCGACGTCTACTCGTTTCCCGACCCGAACGGCGGGGCTGCTGGCGGTCTCTTCTCGTCCCCGTTCGACGGCGATCTGGACGACATCCGAATCCTCGACAGATCCCTGTCCGCGACAGAAATCCGGGATCTGTACCGTCAGGAGATGCCCGTCCAACCCCCAGCCCCGCCCCAACCTGATCCCGCGTTTCCAGCCGGGCTGACCAACGGTCTGGTCGCCTGGTATCAAATGAATGGTGACGCCTGGGATGCCTCGGGTTTCGGAAACCATGGCATGGTCCTGGGCGCCCTCGCCGCCGCCAATCGGTTCGCCGAGGACGGCACGGCGCTCCGGTTCCCACCTTCATCCGATGCCGTCGTCATGATCCCCGGACAATTCCTCCCGTCCGGAAATGATCCCATGACCCTCTCGATGTGGTTGCGTCTCGAGAATCCTGAAAACCCACCGGGTCCGGGATTCTCAAAGTATCCCGTGCTGAGCGGCCAAGGGGATGGGGCGAACGATTGGAACTTCCATCTGATTCTCCAAGGCAATGGAGTCGACATCTCTCCGGTAATGGAGGTCATGAATCCCTCGGGAATCCTCGGCGAATACGGCGCCTGGAACCTGTTCAACGGGGTCGGAGACGCCCTGAACTGGCACCACATTGCCATCGTGGTCGAGAACAGCACCACTGCGAGGCTCTATCTCGACGGCGTCAGCATCATCTGGGGGCCGGCCTACCAGGGATTCCTCAGGTCCACCTCTGAGCTCTTCTACCTGGGATGGGCGCCACGGAACCAGAGCCTCGGAGGCTCCCTGGATGAAGTCCGGGTCTACAACCGCGCGCTGTCGGAGGAGGAAATCCTCCAGCTTAACCAGCTCGAGAACTCCCTGCGCTGACACCCGTCTCACCGATCCCCAAACCTGAATCCTTCCCAAACCGAATCTCCCAGCATCATGAAGAAATTCCTGTTTCTCTTCCTGATTTCCCTGCGCCTGCTCGCCCAGTCGGAATCCCCGCCGGAGGTCCTAATCCCCGGTGGGGCCTTCGACATGGGCGACTTCCTGGACGCCTCGCCCGATGCACGCCCTGTCCTCGGGGTACGACTGGCCTCGTTCTGGATCGAGCGCGATCCGGTGACCCATGACCTCTGGTCCAGCGTCCACTCCTGGGCGGTCACGAATGGGTACGCCTTCGCCAACTCCGGAAAGGGCAAAGGACCGCGGCACCCGGTCCATTCCGTCTCCTGGCATGACGCCGTCCGCTGGTGCAATGCCCGCTCCGAACGGGAAGGACGTGCTCCGGTCTACCTCCTCGACTCCGGCTTCACCCAGGTCTTCAGGAAGGGCGAACCCCAGATCCACGCCAACTGGGAAGCCAATGGATATCGCCTCCCGACGGAGGCCGAATGGGAGAAGGCCGCCCGCGGCACCCTGAACCGCAAGCGGTTCCCCCGTGGCGATGCGCTGGGGATTCCGGATGGCAACTTCTATGCGGGGGCCACGGGCACGAATGTCCCGGCCTACATGGGCGGACTCACCGGCTACAATCCCACCTATGCCCTCGATGGCATGCCGTACACCAGTCCGGTGGATGCCTTCCCCCCGAATGGACTCGGCCTCCGCGACATGGCCGGCAACGTCTTCCAGTGGTGCTGGGACTGGTACACACCCACCTACCGCGGAGGCGACAATCCCCGGGGTGCCGACGCCGGCAGCCTCCGGATCATCCGCGGCGGGAGCTGGTATGGGCAATCGTACTACTGCCGGACCGGTTACCGGAACTCCATGAACCCCCGGTTCGCCGTGAACACCTGTGGATTCCGGTGCGCCTTCTCCGCCGCAGCCCCCAGGATCCCCACGGTCGGCATCGATCTCTCCACCGGCCAGGTCCGACTGTCCTTCCAAGCCCAGGCAGGAGCCCGATACTCCGTCCAGCAGGCCGTGCAGGCCGACGGTCCCTGGACCGAGGCGGCCCTGCTGGATGGCCGCGACGGATCGCTCTCCTGGACGGACATCCTCCGTCCCGAGACCGCCCGGTTCTACCGGATCCTCGTCGAGTGATCGTCCCCGCTCGTCTCACGGATTGTTCCAGGGCTTTACCTGAGCCCGACTCCCGCGAACATGACGCTGCACCTCATGGATGGGATCAATTGAGGGCCAGAGAAATTCCGATCGGATCAGACCACGGACCCAGGTCTGATCGAAGCCTGCCGCGACTAGCGGAACGAAGAACAGTGGGTGGCCTTCCACAACCGGTGCAGTCCCCTGATCAGCGCCTATGCCCGACGCGCCGGCTTCTCCGATTCCGAGATCGATAAGGTGATCCAGGGGACGATGATCAAGGTGTCGCGCCACATCCCCTCATTCAAATACGACCCCTCCGTCTGCCGCCTCCGCACCTGGCTCAGTCGGATCGTCAACCAGCGGATCATCGAGGTGCGGCATCAGCGGAAGAAATCCCTCTACCCGCTTGAGACCCTGGTCCATCTCCGAAACACCCTCGTCCCGGAGACCCTGGTCGCGGACTCGTCACCGGCGGCCTCGGAGGCGATCACGGCCCTGACCGAATGCTGCCTCGCCCGCGTCCGCTCGCAGGCCAAGGTCCTTCACTGGCAGGTGTTCGAGTCCCACCATTTGTTGGGATCCCCTGCAGCGGAGGTGGGGCGTCGCTTCGATGTCTCCAGCGGCAACGTCCGGATCATCACCTTCCGATTCAAATGGATGCTCCGTCGCGAATGGAATCGCATGCAGAAGGAAGGCCTCTTCGGCGAGACGTCACCGAACGATCCCTGATGAATGTTTCGACTCTCCCCGCGGGCTACAAGGCCCTCGAGGTACTCTGGGACCGCCCATCCTCCAGGGTCATCCTCGCCGGAACGAAGGACGGCTAGGTCGCCCTGAAGATCTTCCGGGACCGAAGGACCCAATCCCCGGCCCGCGACGCACTGCTCGAGATGCTGGCCGGTCCGGGACTCATGCCAGTCCTCGATTGCGGACGCTGCGATGATGGAACCGTCTGGTACACGACGCCCCTCGCCGATGGGCTGCAGGGACTAGATGACAGGGACAAAAACGAATCCCGCTACACGCCCCACACCCTCAACCGGATGCTCGAACGGATCCGGACGCTGCATCCGGGCGAGGTGGCCGCGTTGGGCCTGGCCATCGCCAAAGGACTCGCCTGGTTGCACCGCTTGGGTTGGATCCACGGCGACGTCAAACCCTCCAACATCGCCTACCGGGATGGGTGCCCCGTCCTGATCGACTATGGCTTGCTCAGACCCTCAGGCATGCCCTTCGATCCCTCCGGAACCCAGGGTTACGTCCCCATCCAGGGTTCATCGGACCTGGGGGCCGACATCTATGCGCTGGGGTTGACCCTCTACGAGGCGTGGACCGGATTACACCGACAGGAATAACCCTCGCTGCCGCCGGAGATCACCGCTGACCCCTCGTGGCGCACCCATGGACGACATTTGAACGACCTGGTCCAGGAGATGGTGCGGGACTTCAATCCCATTGCCGCGGAGCAGGCGGTCGAACGCCTTGAGGCGATTGTCCAGGGCAATGCCTCGCCGATCCGACGGGGACGGTTCCTCCGGCATGCCATCGCCGGGTGCCTCCTTGTCGGGGCGTTCGCCCTTCTCGCCGCGCGGATGGGATGGGTGGGGACCGAGTCCCCCCGCCGTGAAGCGGGCCAAGACACTTGGCCGCCAGTTCGTCGAGATCCCCGCGGGCAGTTTCCGGATGAGACGTACCCCGGGGGATACCGATGAGAACGCGCCCCCGGAGGAGGTGCTGGTCGATGCCTTCCTGATCCAGAAAACGGAGGTCCCCTTCCACCTCTGGCAGGAGGTTCGACTCTGGGGCGAAAAACGGGGATACACCGACCTGCATTGGGGAGCCGGTCGTGACGCCGACTATCCTGTCATCTGGATCCAATGGTTCGATGTCATGAAGTGGTGCAACGCCTGGTCGGAGAAGGAGGGACTCAAGCCCTGCTACTACGTCAGCACCCGCTTCGACAAATCACAGGTCTACCGGACCAACGACATCCATCTCCGCATCGAATGGGTGGACTGGACGGCCAATGGCTATCGTCTCCCGACCGAAGCCGAATGGGAGAAGGCGGCCCGGGGTGGGGTCTACGACACACGCTTCTTCTGGGGCGACACCATCACCCACGACCACGCGGACTACCGGAGCCACGACAATGTTCCCTACGACCTGAGCCCCACCCCGGAGTTTCACCCGCGCTTCAACGCAACCAAGATGCCGTTCGCAAGCCCGATCGCCTCCTTTCCGCCAAACCCCTACGGTCTCTATGACACCAGCGGAATTCTTTGGGAGTGGACTTGGGATGCCTACGATCCGAAGGGACACCTCATTCCAAGAGCACCCAACCCAAGGGGTGCCAAGGAATTGACCTCAGGCAGGGTCCTCAAAAGTGGTTGCTGGAATGTGAGTGCCTATTTTGTGAGGCCCACGCACCGCCGAGGTTTCGGCCCGGAGGGATACGATCCGTTCCTGGGCTTCCGATGCGCACGCACGGCGATCCCGACCCACAATCCGACGATTCGCCGCCCTGCCCCGGATGGGCCCGCGAGCGGGGTGATCCGGGAGTGACTCCCCAACCGCAAACCCTCCCTCGCCTCACCCCACCAGCGAGGGCTCGGCGCCGAGGGTGCCGACCAACTGGTCCAGATAGTCCGGCCGCTTGACGCGCTCGAGCATCACCCGGGCGTGGGAAAGACGCTGGCGGATTCCCAGCCGCTCGGCTTCGAACGAATACCCCGGCTTGGCCAGGAACCGCTCGAGGTATTGTCCGTGCCGCTGCCACGACCGCACCTCGCCCCGCTGACGCGCCCGGAGACGCTCTCGGTACCAGTCGCTCGCCAGGATCTGCTCCCGCGAGAACAGGGCCCGCAACGTGGGATCATCGATCCCCTTCCCCTCGTAGGTCCCATCGCGCATCACCTGCAGCAGCACTTTCAACGGGGGACACGCCAGCGCGATCGACCCGTCCTCGAAATACTGCTCCGCCACCCGTCGGTGGGTCGCCACCACATTGTCGACCGCGTCGGCGAACTCCTTCGGATCCTGCAGCTCGGGTTTCAGCATCTCCTCCGTGAGCACCGCATGCGGGTGGTTGAAGATGCGGCCGAAGAACCGGTGGGTGAACAGGTGGGTGATCCGGTATCCGAGCCGACTGGCGAGGACCCGCCGGTCCCCGACCGAGTAGTCCTCCAGGCGCTCCATCATGCCGTGGGCGATCATCCACTCCGGCTCCCGTTCCTCCGGACGCATCCGGCACCAGACCTCTGGAACCAGGAGCGAGACGTCGTGGTCGACCCGGTAGCGCGGCCCCAGGCAGCCCGCGCTCGTCAGGAAACCTGGGTAACCGCTGATCGCATAGCTGACGAGGGCGGCATTGAGGTCGTGGATGGGCAGTAACGCGTTGAAGGGCCCCTTGGTGAGCGCCCCCTCGCTGCCCGCACCGGTGGTCGACGGCGACTTCCCGGTCATCGAGGAGATGAACTCCATGAAGAGTTCCGGGAGCTCCATGTAGTGGATCGGACCGTAACAGGCGAGAGAGCGGATCTTTCCCTCGGCGGGATTGTTGCGACGTCCCGCCAGGACGGCCGTCACCGGGACGTGCAAGGCCTGACCGGGCGCCACGCCCCGCGCCAGACGGAGCGAGACCTCGGCAAGGCGACGCGAGATCGGTTCGGCGATGTCAGGCCGCAGCTGGAGGTAGCGGGGATTCTTGGACGGCGCCCCATCGACCCGTCTCGGGAAGGCCGGGCAGACGAAGAACTCCGGTCCCATGCCATCCGCCACGTCCTGGATGAACCGTCGCATTGGTTCGGTGAACTCATGGAATCCGACGGCGTCCTCCGTCCACGCCACCGCATCCTGTCGGGTCAACGGCTCGTAGTTGGAGAAGAAATTTTCACCGGCCACGAAATCGCGCTCCGTCGTGTGGTCATAGCCCCGGATCACGGCGTCGTCGGGTCGCTGGAACAGCCGCGTCTCGCAGTTGTGCACGAACTTCAGCGATGGATACGGCGGCTGCGCCGGGGCGAGGCCGGCCAGGGCCGACCGGGGGACGACCACGCTCGCCGTGATGTCGTCCTCCTCCTGCACCTTCGCCGCGGGATGGAAGTCCTTCCGGAGCCCGAACGTCCGCCACGCACCATCAGCGTCATAGCCCACCCGGAGGAACTGGGTGACCAGGCGACGCCGTTTGACCCGGAGTTCGTTCGAGGGGGCCCCATTGATGATGTCTACGGTGAAGTGCTTCGCCCAATCCGAGCCCCACGCCGGTTTCCAGAACCGCTTCACGACGAACACCAGTTCCTTGATGTGCGGCGGAATCGACCCCAGCCATCGGTTGTACTCTTCGTGATAATCCTCGGCACTCGGGGTCAGGAGCTTGATCACGCTGCCCAGTGACCGTTCGGGCGACAGGATCGGGCGTCGATCGACCCCATTTCGCTCCGATGACCGGAAGCGGGCGGAGAAGTCCCGATCCAGCACCTCCTGGACCTGTTTCAGATCGGCATGGAGATCGGAGACGAAGACCGGTCCATGGATGACGGCATCGGTGATGGGCTTGGAGATCTCCGACTTGCCACCCCCGCTCACGGTGCAGGGCTTGTGGCAGAGGGTCGGCTCCGGACGGGTGCCGATCAGGCGCCACGCCCGGTTGCCCACCGGCTTCTCTAGGTGCACACGGAATCCGTTGGGAAGCACGTAGTGGTGGTCCAACAGGAGCTTGATCGAACGTATCCCACTACCCTGGGGCCAGGAGATGCTGCGGGATTCGATGTCGAACCGGGCTGATTCCGAGACATAGACGATCCGGGGATCCCGGCGATCGATGGCGTGGCCCTCGGGACGGAGCTCCAGCTCGGATCCGAAGAGCGTGAGCATTGAGGCGAACCGCTGGGTGTAGTCCTGCGAATGCAGCGAGGAGTCGTAGTCACCGGCGAGATCGTACCGGGGAAACACCAAGGCGCCCCCCGCGTGTTCCTCCTCGGCCAGACCCAGCAGATTGGCGGCGAAGCTGATCTGGGTCTTCACCTCCTTTTTGCAGTAGCCGAAGTAGTTGTCGCCGATGATTGTGACAATGACGCCCGACGCATCGCGCGCGCAGAGCTTGAAGGGGTTGCCGTCGTTGTAGGGCTCCTCGGGATCCTTCCAGCACATGCCGTCCCGACGCTGCCGTTCCGTAGCCTGGTCCCAGTGCGGCAGACCGGCGTCCTTCTTGGTCAGGCTGCCCACAAGGTGGGGGGCCAGGAGGATGCAGCCCGTATGCCCACTCCAGTGCTCCGGATCCAGTGCGGCATCGTTCTCGGGCAGCGTCGGATCTCCGGCGTTGCCGAAGATGTTCTCGACGAAGTCGAGGTTGCTGACGAAGGAACCCGGCACCAAGAGACGCACCTCCATGCGCTGCTCGGCAACAAATCCCTCGACAGCCGGACAGACCACCGGGCGGAGAAAGAGCGACACCCAGGTCCTGGCCTGCTCCGTCTGCGATCCGGTGAAGGGCAGCGCCAGCATCCCGTCGGGCGGCTGCAGGGCACGACGCAGGATCGTGGTGAACACGACCTTAGGCACCGCCTTCTTGTCGGAAGGGATCGGCAGTCCGCCCTCCGCCACATGGAAGATGCCCGCCGTGGTCCGACGGTCCGACTTCGGGTTGTGCAGCACCCCGTTGGCGACGCGATGGCTGCGGAGCAGATCGCTCGCAAATTCGTCGCGATCCGGTGGCAACGAGGCCACACGGGCAAGACCCGGACGGTCCAGGATCAGCGTATGACCCGGCAGACGCGGTGGTACGACAGCATCGCCGAGATAGTCGAAGAGGAAGGCCTGGATCCGGGCGTCAGGCGGACAGAGGTAGGACGACAGCAGGCGGTCCTTTTCACGACTCCGGGCAACGAAGGAGCCGATGATGGTGGCCGCCTCCGGGTTCACGGCCGCCTCGTATCGCGGAAGCCCCAGCTCCGCGAGCTTCAGGTTGAGATGTCGGATTTCTTCGCGCCCGGAGGAGGTATCCATAGAGTGGAGATATGCCAGTTCCCTTGAACCTTCCTATCGCGACCACATCGGCTCGGCAAGCGACGCCTCGGTACGCCCTGAAAAAAGTCAGGATTTGACCACGGTGGCCAAAAACCAATTTCTTCTGCGGGCAGGAGTCATCATCAATTCAGGGCGGGAATCCGAACGACACCTTCAGTGCCGAATACTCGGGGTGGATTGCGCCGTCTCGGGTCCGGATCACTAGGGAAGGCTCCGTCCAGGTCCGCTCCCGGAACCCCTCCGGCAGGTCGGGGGAACGGACCATCCCAAATAGCCCCACCAGCGGAGGATCTCCTTCCCGGAAGACGACTGGACGACACCGGACCAGACTCAGGCCAGCACTCCGCGCCCCGTCGAGGACCCGTCGCCATTGCGTCGGCTCCCACGGAAAAACCCCCGCGAAGAATCCCCCGACGGCGAGGTGGCGTGAGGCCACGGCACAGTAGTCAGCCACCGTCCCACGAAGCTCAAAGCGACAGGCCTGCTTCTGCGGATGACCGCTCTCCACGCCTGTCCCGGGGGGGAAGTAGGGCGGACTGCCCGTCACCAGATCGAAACGCTCGTGCTCCCGGAGAATGCCGGCCGACCGGAAATCACCGAGCCGGATCTCCATGCGGTCCTCAAGGCCGTTGTACCGCGCCGATCGACGGGCCAGCCCGACACTCACCTCCTGCGCCTCCACGGTGACGAGTCGGACACCTTGCAACCGCCACGCCACGACCGTGGCCACGGTCCCAATGCCACTGCCGAGGTCGAGGGCTGTCCGGGCCGAGGGACACCACGATGTCCCATACCAGGCCGTAAGCAGGTCATCCGTCGAAAAGCGGTGTCCGTCGCTCAGTTGAAGGAGACGGTAGTGGCCACTGAGGGCGTCCAAGGTCTCGCCTTGATGGACGTCGCCAGCAACCCAGGAGCCCGGTGCTGGCGGACCCGGCTTGGCCCAACCTCGGAAATGGGAAGCCAGCACGCCAGGGGATCCACCGGTGTCGTCGGTCACCTCCGGATGCTGACCCGAGACCCTGCGGACAAAAGATCAAAACGAGGACTCCAGCATCGGCAATCACCTGGGCCCTGCCTGGCACCCACGGAGGGGACTCACACGCAGACGCCAAGCCGCGGAGAAAAGGCAGGAGAGGAACCGGAAATCTGCAGGGGCTGCCGTTCTGAATCGGTGGGTTCTCCAGTGCTCTGTAGAACCTGGCCGCTTCCGAGCAGCCAGCCACCCCAGTCGTTACAGGCTCCCAGAATCCAGAATCACCCACCGCGACACCACACAAACCGGTCGCAACAACCCGCCGCCTATCGGAGTCCACGCCTTGCCCGGTGGTCGCTACCGCGCCCAATGATGCAGGGCACTGCATCACCCACCCACTCATGCAGGACACTGCATCGTCACACAGGTCCTCTGGCTTTTGGGACACCCAGTTTTGGCCTGAGAAAGCGCCACTGTCCCGGGACTCCGGGATGCCGCTTGACTCCCCTGTCCGGTTTCGAGGACCACAGGATCATGAGTTCCCGGGCATTCCTCAGGACCCACCCCTGCCGCTGTGCCTTCACGCTGATCGAGCTGCTGGTGGTGATCGCGATCATCGCGATCCTGGCCGGGATGCTCCTCCCCTCCCTCGCAAAAGCCCGTGCCAAGGCCAACCAGACCTACTGCCTCAACAACCAGCGGCAGATCGGCATCGCCACCTCGATGTATGCCTCGGATTACAGCTCCCGGTTCCCGCTGGTCCGAAACTGGGGTCGGGCCTGGGCCGGAGACCATGCGCTGCGTCCCGACAACGTCTGGCTGCCCGAAATCCTCGAGCTCTATCTGGTGCGGAACTCCAACAAGCCCACGAACTACACCAGCAAGACCGTCCGGATGCCCCAGGCCAGCATTTTCACCTGCCCGTCGGGGATCAAGGTGAAGGATCCCGCCGCCAGCATGACCAAGGACTTTCTCCGCGACAACGACCACGTCACCTACATCTGGAACCACATCTACCTCAAGAAGGACGGCGGGTATGAGGAACGGCGTCCGGTGAGCGGACGGAAGGACAACGATGTGGCGAGCCCCTCCAGGGCCGTCCTGGTGTGGGAGATCCCGTACTGGACCTGGAACAAGTCCGCCCACGAGGACAAGCAGAACCTGATCTTCGCCGACTGCCATGCCGCGGCCGAGCGCCGACAAAAGGACGAGTTCGACTGGTGGGCCTTCCACAGCCGCCGTGGCTGGGAGGATTCCGATCTGACCGGGAAGACCTTCAAGCAGTAGGTCGCGTCTGATTCAAGACCACCCACCCAAAAAAAACCCCCCTCCGGCTAAAACCGGAGGGGGGCAGGAGGAACAGGGTTGGACAGAATCGTCAGAACTTGTAGGCGATGTTCGCCAGCAGCAGCACAGCGTTGTTGCTGCCGTTGAACGGACCGGAGATGCCGGTGCCGACGAGGTTGTGATCCCAGATCGCCTCGAGTCGGCTGACCACGTTAGCCCAGAGGGCGTATTCCAGGGTGCCCGTGACCGCGAAGAGCTTCTCGCGCGATGCGACGTAGCCATCGGCCTCACTTGCCAGCGGCAGGATCCAGACACCGCCCGGAGTCCTGCTGGAGTTGCCGTACTCGACACGGGTGTTGAGCTTGAGCTTCTCCGTGATCTGCAAGGAGGTGTAGAAGGCGACCGACTGCGCCCAGCTGTTGGCGGCGTAGCTGCTCGTAACGTAGTCGTACGAGGCGCCCAGGGTAAGCTGCTTCAGCGGGGTGGGGATGGTGGCGCCGACGTAGTAGTTCATCGAATTCGGCGAGAAGGTCTGTCCGCCGTCGACGATGCTGCCGGTCAGGGTGCCGCCCTGCAGGAATCCGAAGCTCTCGGGAGCGGTGAGCACCACGGACCCGAGATAGGTCAGCTTGCCATTGCCCTTGGGAGCGGCAGGTCCAGGTGCCGGAGCGCCAGGGAAACCATACGGAACCTGGGCCCACGGCTGCTTCTGGTTCATGTTCGAGTACTGGCCATCGGCGATGCCACCGTTGAGTCCCAGCCAGTCGAACACCTTGTACGAACCGAGGATGCCGGTGTGGGAGTAGGGCTCCAACCAGTTGCCAAGGTTGCGTGAGAAGTTCGGGTTGGCGTACGCCGAGAGGACCTCATAGCCGATGATGGTGTCGAACTGGCCGATCTTGAAGTCGAGCCCATTGCCGACAGGGGCACGGAGGGTGACGTAGGCCTGCTTGATCGCGAGGTTTGGACCGAGGGAACCGGGGAGCCAGTTGGCGTCCTGACCGAACCACAGCTCGGCCTTGTAGCCGGCGCTCCACTGGGCGTCGTCAAGAGGCTTCTCGAGACGCAGCTCCACATACTCCAGGTTGAACCCGTTGTAGTGGTCCGGGGCCGTGTTCGCGAAGCGGGTGGCCATGGTGCTGCCGGTGCTCGGCTTCCATTGGGTCGAGGTCTCCACCGCGCCGCCGATGGTCGTCCCACTCACGAGGGTGGACACCGGACTCTCGTCCGCGAGGGCCACTGAGCCAAGGCTGATCAGCCCCGCCGTGGCGAGGGCCGAGGTCCAGGACGGACGGGACCCGGAGCGGGCTTGGAGGTTCGACGCGTTGGTTGCTTGGAATTCCTTCATAGTTTGTTGTGTTAACTGGGTGTGATGGACAGCACTAAAAGTGCCTACGATGAGGGCCCGTAGCAGACGACCTCCTCACTCCGCACCCTACCCGAGAAGCACCACTGGTGCCAAGCCCCAATCAACTCCACCCCGACCTCACCAAAACCGCCGTTTTACGCCGGTTTTTCCGATTATTTTTTTTGGCCTCATCCCCGATGGATTCGGGCCATGGCGTTTTTTGTTCAGCCCCTCCGAAATACTGTACGGATTTGTCCACCGGTGGCCTCCGGTCTCCCGAAGCAGGCATACGCCTAGAAGCGATAAGCGATCTCCGCCATCAACAGGACCGCGTTGTTGTTTCCGTTGAAGGCGTTGTCCCGACGGAGGTCCCGATCCCACAGGATCTCGAGCCGCGACACCACGTTCGCCCATAGGGCATACTCGAGGGTTCCCGTGAGGGCGAAGAGCCGCTCGGGCGAACCCACGACATATCCATCAGCCTCACCGGGCAGCGGCAGGATCCACACGCCTGCGGAAGTCTGGCTCGAGTCCGCGTACTCGACCCGCACGTTGAGCTTCAGGTCCTTCACGATCTGCCACGACGCATATCCAGCCAGCGCCTGGGCCCAGGTGTCGTTGACCATCGCATCATCCCAGGCGTGGGCGTTGTAGTCGTATGCGAAGCCCAGGGTGACCTCGGGAATAGGGGTTGGGAGGGTGATGCCGGCGTAGTAGTTGATCGAGCCCTGCCTGCCCGTCATCCCACCCTCCAAGATGCCACCGGTGAGGGTGCCCCCCGAGAGAAAGCCCCAGGACTCCGGGGCCTTCAGCGTGACCAGTCCCATGTAGGTCAGGGTACCGTTGCCCTTCGGATAGGGTCCCGTCGGCAGCTGCCCCACGCCATAGGTCGGCAGATACGACCACGGCTGCTTGGTGTTCATCACACCGAAGGCGGAGTTCGCCGCGCCTCCGGTCAGCGTGATCCACGACGCCACCTCGTAGGTTGCCAACACCCCGGTGTGGGAGAAGGGCTCGATCCAGTTCCCGAGGCTGCGGGAAAAGTTCGGGTTCACATACGGCGCCAGGTACTCGTAGCCGATGATCGCGTCGAACTGGCCCACCTTGAAATCCAGTCCAGTGCCCACCGGAACCCGCAGCGACACGTAGGCCTGCTTCACCGCGAAGTTCGGGGCCAGGGCACCCGGCAGCCAGTCGGCGTCCTGCCCGTACCACATCTCCACCTTGTAGCCGGAACTCCAGCCGGCGTCGTCGAGCGGTTTCTCCAGACGCAGCTCGAGGAACTCGAGATTGAACCCGTTGTAGTGGCTCGGGGCTGTGTTCATGCCCCGGGTCGCCATCGTGCTGCTCGGACCCGGTTTCCACTGGGCGGAGGTGTCCACCGCCCCTGCGATCGTCGTGCCCGAGACCAGGGACGACACCACGGATTCGTCCGCGGCGGCGGCTCCGCACAGAGACAGGGAAAGGGCTACGACACAGGGGCTCAGGAACCGACGGACCGGGGGGATCATGCGCCAGTTGTGGTAGTCGACACCGGACCCCGGTGGAAAGCCCCAACCACCAGCCCCAACCACCGCAGAACCGCGGCGTGCCCGGAACTCGATCCGCCCGGCCGCCCGGCCTCAGCGCCACAACGCGGCGGCGCGGTCAAACCGCTCCGCCGATCGGACACAGCGGGGGCCACTGCCCTCGTCCCACCAGACCTCGGCCAGCCCATGGGAGAACCGGGTCTCCCACGACAGGTGGTACGCCCCGGCATCGAACCAAACCAGGTGATCTCCCGGACGGACCGAGGCCGGCAGATCCCGCCGTCCCAGACAATCGAACGCCATGCAGGTCGGCCCGTGGACCGCCGTCGGAACGGTCCGACCCCGTCGGGCCTCGAGCACCTCCAGATCGTGCTCCTCCCAGACCGACACCATCGCCTGAAGGGTCCTCCCCCCATCGCAGATCAGGAGGCGACGCCCCAGGCGTTCCTTCACATCGAGGACCCCGACCACCAGGACTCCGGAGTCGGCCGCCGGATGGCGTCCATGCTCGAGCCAGACCTCCTCGACCCACGGCATGCGGGCGACCAGGCCGCGTACCTCCGCGGTGTAGGATTCGACGCCTAGCCCTGCGCCGAATCGGGTCCCATCCAGACCCCGGGGACCGGCGGGGGCCAGTCCACCACCGACATCGATACACCGCGGGCGCCATCCCGTGTCGCGACACACCTGGACGATCGCCTCGAACCCGCGACGGATCGTGGCGACATCGGGAAGATTCGTCTTCAGGTGGATATGGACGGATTCGGCCTCGAGCCCCTGTCCCACCAGCCGCGCCAGCGCCGCTGGGAACTCCGTCGGCTCAAGTCCGAACGGATACGCCCAACCCGGGTCCTCGGCGTCCACCTCGACCGGGGTCCTCAACCGCAGTCCGACCCGCCACCGGTCCTTCCGGGCGATCGGGAGCAGCGCCTCGAGTTCCCCGAGAGAATCGAAGTGGACCCGAAGTCCCTTCCGCGACACCCCGGGAAGCCACCGATGCTTCGCGGGGCCGTTGACAAGGATCTGATCGGGGCCGAACCCCGCCTGGAGCGCCCCACGGAACTCGAACTCGCTGACGACCTCGATCCCTCCCCGTGGGCGCCACCACCGCCAGAGGGCGGGCAAGGGTTGGGTCTTGGCGGACAGCCAGAACCGGGCGGGTTTTCCGTAGTCGAGACCCTTGAGGCGATCGATGGCCGCTCCGTAGGGTGCCGAGGCAAACAGGTAGAAGGGCGAACGTGCACCGGCATCCAGTGCCTTCCGGACGTGTCGACGCCACCCGGCGATCGACCTCACTCCCCGGGCCTGTCGGGCGTCAGGCATAGACCGACACCGCGAGTCCCGTCCGGGACCGGATCGTGGCCGCCACGGCCTCGAGTTCCTCGGGACTCAACCGCGTGGCCGCCGCCTCCGGGGTCGGACGCGCGATCGTGTAGGCATGGACCTCCCGGATGACGCCGCCCGCGGCGACGATGTCCCGGAGCCGACCGCAATAGGCCTCCAGCTCCGCCGGGGACATCGGCTCGCCGTGCCACTTGAGGAACAGGCTCTGGATGATGATCGGCCACTCCTTGGCGGTCCGAGTGATGTTGCTCAGGATCCGATCGAGCCGGACCAGCGACCGGTTGATCGTGCGGTAATACTCCTCCGTCCCGGCGTCGAGCTTGCACCAGAACTCGAACCGGTGGGCCGCCATCAGGGCCAGGCCCTTGCGCACATCCGGCTTGTCGAGGCCTGCCGAGTCCGTGATCAGGACCAGCTTGGACGGGTCGAGACCGAACTCCTCGCGGACCTCGATCGCGGCCTGCACGCACTCCGAAAAGTTGGGGATCAGTGTCGGCTCCCCGTCCCCGCTGAAGGCGATGTCACGCACCACCCGGGTGAGTTCGGGCACCTCACAGAACTTCGGCTGCTGGGCGAGTCCTCCCTCCTGGGCGAATCGGATCAGCCACCGGAGCTCGTCCCTGAGCTGGGCCACATCCACCCGATCCGCCCTCCCGGGCGTCTTACGATCCACCTCGCAGTAGACGCAGTCGAAGTTGCAGCGCTTGTCGGGGTTCAGGTTGATCCCGATCGACAGGCCCTGCGACCGCCGTGAGATCACGGGGTAGACGAAGATCAGGTCCCGGAAGACCCGGGAGTGGTCCTGGACGACCGCCCAGGAACTCTGGATGGAAGGCGACGACATCGGAGCGAAGAGCGGCGGGTGGCCAGAAACAGGTCGAGGGACCTCCAGCCACCGGATGCCTTGAACTCTCCGCCCTCAGCCCTCAGCTCTCAACTCTCTTTCCCCGTCAGATCGCGAAGTCCGTGTACTCGACCCGGACCGGTTCCTGGGGCGCCTCGAGCATGCAGGCACCGACCGTGGCGTTGGTGCCGGGCTCGATCAGGATGCAGGCGCCCGTCAGCCGGTTCGTCGCGTAGCCGTCGTAGGGGAGCGGCTTGGCGATCCGGATCCGGATCTGGCCGATGTCGTTCATCGCCAGCTCGGTCGGGTTGGGCTCCGACTCGAACGTGTGGATGTTGATCCGGCTGTCGATCGCGGAGACCACGGCCTGGACCGTCTGGGTCGTGTGCTTGAGGAAATACTTCCGGCCGGGCTGCAACGCCTTGGGATGCATCCAGCAGACCCGCGCCTGCAGTTCGGTGCCCGCACCCGGAAGGGAGTCGAGGCCGACGATCATGTCGCCCCGGCTCACGTCGACATCATGCTCGAGCACGAGGGTGACCGACTGCGGACAAAAGGCCTCCTGGAGCGGGCCGTCATAGGTCCAGATCTCCTTCACCCGGGTGCGCTGGCCGGAGGGGAGGATCAGGACCGGCTGGCCGACCCGGACGATGCCGCCGGCGATCTGGCCACTGAGGCCCCGGAAATCATGCAGCCTGGGATCCCGGGGATTGTTCGGGCGGTTCACCCACTGCACGGGGAACCGGAACCCGTGGAGGTTCCAGTCGCTGGCGATGTGGACCGTTTCCAGATGGCCGAGCAGCGACGGGCCCACGTACCAGGGGGTCTGGGACGAGGCATCCACGACATTGTCGCCATTAAGCGCCGACAACGGGATGAACTTCACGTCCTTGATGTCCAGACGCGGCAGGAAGCTCTCGAATGCGGACCGGATCTCGAGGAAGCGGGCCTCGGACCAGTCGACGAGGTCCATCTTGTTGATGGCGATGACCAGGTGCGGGATGCGGAGCAGCGAGGCGATGTAGGTGTGGCGTCGGGACTGCTCGATGACGCCCTGTCGGGCATCGACCAGCACGACGGACAGGTTCGCCGACGAGGCTCCCGTCACCATGTTCCGGGTGTACTGCACATGACCCGGGGTGTCGGCGACGATGAACTTGCGTCGGGGTGTTGCGAAGTAGCGGTAGGCGACGTCGATCGTGATCCCCTGCTCCCGCTCCGCCCGGAGGCCATCGGTCAGGTTGGCGAGGTTGATCTGGCCCCCGCCGGTGATGTCGGCCGACCGCTCCAACGCCTCGAGCTGGTCCTCCATCAGGGACTTCGAGTCGTACAGCAGCCGTCCGATCAGCGTCGACTTGCCGTCGTCGACGGAGCCGCACGTGTTGAAGCGGAGGATTTCAATGGAGGAACTCATGGGTCGGTCTCGAGGATCGGGTGTCGGATGGGGCGTCGGTCGGACTCTCAGAAGTACCCCTGCTTCTTGCGGTCCTCCATGGCGGCCTCACTGGCCTTGTCGTCGGCGCGGGACCCGCGCTCCGTGACCCGGGCGGCGGCGATCTCGCGGATGATGTCATCGACCGACTCGGCCGGGCTTTCCACCATGCCAGTGCTGATGATGTCGCCGATGGTGCGGACCCGGACGATCAGTTCCTGGACCTCGTCCTTCGGGCGGACCGTCAGGAACTCGCTCACGGGAAGCCACTGTCCACGGCCTCCGATGCGGACGCACTGGCGGCGGTGGCTGAAGTAGATGGAAGGGACCTCGAGCTTCTCGCGCCGGATGTATTCCCAGACGTCCATCTCGGTCCAGTTCGACAGCGGGAACACGCGCATGTGCTCCCCGGCGTTCACCCGGGCGTTGTAGAGATTCCAGATCTCCGGACGCTGGTTCTTGGGATCCCACTGGCCGAAGGCGTCGCGGAAGCTGAAGAACCGCTCTTTCGCCCGCGCCTTCTCCTCGTCGCGTCGGGCGCCGCCGATGGCGCAGTCGAACTGAAACTCCTCGATCGCGGCCAGGAGGGTCGGGATCTGCAGCCGGTTGCGGCTCACCTCACCTGGTGACGGCACAGCGATGCCCGCTTTGATGGCGTCCTCCACCTTGCGGACGATCAACCGCCCCCCGAGCTCCGCGGCGCGACGGTCCCGGAACTCGTTCAGCTCCGGGAAATGGTGCCCCGTGTCGACGTTGAGGAACGGCATCGGGATGTCCGACGGCCGGAACGCCTTCTCGGCAAGACGGAGCAGGCAGATAGAGTCCTTGCCGCCCGAGAACATCAGGGCCGGCCGCTCGAACTCCGCGGCCACCTCGCGCATGACGTGGATGGCCTCGGTCTCGAGATACTGAAGATGGTCGAGGTGGTAGGAGCTCATCGGGTCTGGAATCGGTGACGGTCGGACACTTCAGTGGGCGCCGGGATTCTCGGCCGCCTTGCCGCCCCATGCGGCGTGCAGGCCACACTCCCGCTTCTCGTCCGCCTTGGCCGGATCGAAGTAGTCCCACTCGTTGGGCAGGGCGTGACGCGCCAGATAGTCGTCCATCTGGGCGTCGGACCAGTGGAAGAACGGGCTGAGCTTGATCGAACCGAAGTTCCGGTCCTCCGACACGATGTCGAGCTCCGCCCGGTTCGGGTTCTGCACCTTGCGCAGGGCGGTGATCCAGACCTTGGGGGCCAGCTCCTTCATTCCCCGCAGGAACGGTTCGAGCTTCATCACGGCACTGAACTCCTTCAGCGCCTCCTCCTGCTCGGGCGTCGGGATCGGCCCATGGATCGCATCCCGGTGCGCCGCGGTCATGCGCGGCAGATAGGGTCGGATGTCGAGACCCAGACGCTTCCGGAGATCCTCGGCATGGCGGTAGGTCGCCGGGCGGTTGTATCCGTGGTCCACCCAGAGCACCGGCACGCCCGGACGCACCTGCGTCACCGCGTGGAGGAGGACCGCCTCGTAGGGGCGGAAGTTCGTGGAGACCACGGCGCGGTCCCCGGCCTGCTCGAATCCCCAGCGGAGGATGTCGAGGGGATCCCGGCCGCGGAGCAGTGCGTTGGCCTGGGCGATGTCTTGGGCGGTCATGTCAGGAGAGCAGGGCGGGAGACGACGGGACGCGCGGCCCGAGCCGGCAGCGCGAGGCGACACTTGGAATCAGGCGGCCAGCTCGGAGGTCCAGAACGCGCGGTCGACCCAGTCGCCGAACGACTCGTCGGTCTTCCGTTCCGCCGCATAGCGGCTGAGCACCGGCCGGAGCGTGTCGAGGATCTCGGAATCCTTGACCATCTCCTTCCAGGCCTTGGCGATGCGGGTGCCGTTGGAGTTGCCGCCCAGCCAGAGCTGATAGCGTCCGGGCGCCTTCCCGACGAAGCCGATCTCGGCCATGTAGGGACGGGCACAGCCGTTGGGACAGCCGGTCATGCGGATGACGATCTCCTTGCCCGGGACGCCGACCTCGTTGCAGAGGCCTTCGATCTGGGTGAGGAGGTTCGGCAGGTAGCGCTCCGATTCCGCCAGCGAGAGGCCGCAGGTGGGCAGCGCCGGACACGCGATGGCACCAAGGTGCAGCACCCCGGCCTGGTTCTCGGTCGGGACCCCGTGCTCGGACAGGATCGCGTTGATCTGGGATTTCTCGGCCGAAGCGATCCCGGCGAGGATGAGGTTCTGGTTCGCGCTGAGCCGGAACTCCACGTTCGGGAACCGCTCGGCGATCCGGCGCAGCGCCGTCTTCATCCGCTCGCCCTCGCTGTCCTTCACCCGTCCCATGGACACGTGCAGGCAGATGTGATGGGTGCCGTCGACCGACTCCGCCCAGCCGTAGGTGTCGCGGGTCGTGGTGAGCGAGTAGGGACGGACCGGGCCCAGCGTGATGCCGGCCCGCTTCTCGATCTCGGCCCGGACGGTGTCGACGCCCAGTTCCTGGACCACATACTTCAGCCGGGCGTGCTTGCGGTCGGTGCGGTCACCGAAGTCGCGATGCACCAGCAGGACGGCCTTGGAGACCTCGATGAGGTGGGTTCGCGGGACGTAGCCGATGACACTGGCGAGCCGCGGGTAGGTGGCGGCGTTGCCATGGCTGCGGCCCATGCCGCCGCCGACGGCGAGGTTGTAGCCGACGATGTTGCCGTTCTCGACGACTGCGATGAAGCCGAGGCAGTTGGTGAGGACGTCCATGTCGTTCACCGGCGGGAGCACGAAGGCGGCCTTGAACTTCCGGGGCAGATACTGGCGACCGTAGAGCGGGTCGACGAAGTCCCTGTTCTCGGCGGACTCGAGGTTGAGCTGGACGCCATCGAGCCAGATCGCGTGATAGGCCGGGGTCTTGGGCAGGAGCGCCTCGGAGACCCGCTTGGAATCCTCGTACAGCTGCTCCCGGGCCTGCGTGGTGGCGGGCGTCGGCGAGGCCATCACGTTGCGGTTCACATCACCGCACGCCGCAAGGGTGTCGACCATCGCCTGGTTCAGGCCCTTCATGAGCGCCCCGAGGCCGGACTTCGCCACGCCATGGAACTGCACGCTCTGGCGCGTCGTGATGCGGAGCGTGTCGTTGCCGTATCGGGTGGAGAGATCGTCGAACGTGATCCACTGCGCCGCGCTCAGCACGCCGCCCGGGATGCGTCCCCGGATCATCATGATGTGGAGCTTGCCCTGCTTGCGTTTGTCGCGGTCGTCCTGCTGGTAGATGCCGTGGAATTTCAGGAACTGCTCGTCGTCCGCCGAGAAGGCGTCGAGCTCGGGATTCGACAGCGTCGCCGCAATGTTCCCCGCCAGGGTGGGGATCGCGATCTTGAGCTGCTCGTTCTTGGTCAGCGGCTTGGCCGCCGAAGGACTGGATGCGGTCTCGGACATGTTCGGAGGTGAATCTCTACGTTTTGAATGGGGTTTCAGACCCATTCCCTGCGGTGACTGTCCACCAAGGAGCGGCCCTCGGGCAACGCGTTTTCCTCAAGGGCGCGGGATTCCGATCCGGCAATTGGTACCCCAGAGCGGTTCCCACAGGACTGAGATTTCTCATCCGTGAGAGGCACAGGAGATGCTCCATCGATTTGGTACGAATCGACTCGCAGATCCGAGAAAACCCACCCGCCTGGACCCTCATCAAAACCATCCGTCGACTCATGCTCCGCTCCGGTCCCCCCATGAAACGCCCCCCGAATCCCCGGTCCAGTCTGCTGCTGATCCCGGTCCTCGCATCCTTGTGTACCTCATCGGCCCTCGGAGCCACCGGATCGATCGTCCTGGAAAGCAACCAGAACCCGCTGGATGGGTCCCTGAGAAATGGGGGCTCTCCGATAGGGAACGGAGACATCAAAGTTCTGCCGTTCACGTCCGGCACCAGCGGATTGGAGCTGACCTCCGTGTAACTCGGACTGCTTCACACCTCCGTGGTTCAATCCGTCCAGGTGCCGGATGGAAACTACCAGATCAACTTCAACCTGTATTCGGCCTCCAACACAGGAGCACCCCAGTCCCTCCTCTACTCCACCTCGTTCACGCCATACCTCACCGCCGTCTCGACCTGGTTCACCCTACCCATTTCCTACACCCTGACCCCTTCGACCTCCTACGCCTTTGGGCTCACCGCACCGGGTGTCGGCACCAACACCTGGGTGAAGTGGTCGAATACGAGCAATTCCATTTGGCCTCCCATTGGCTTCCAAGGGTACGCCGGCATCGGAATCACAGATTCCGGCTCCTCATATTCGTACGATGGCACGAATTGGAGCTGGGTGAGTGTCACTGCCAACAACGCCTTCAAGCTCTATGCGGTCCAGACGATCCCGGAATCCCGAGGCGCGGTCCTGTCGGACCTGGGCCTGGCCGCCTTTGGACTCTACCAGCTTCGGCGGCGTCGGAACGCGTCACCCCGCCAGGATCCCTGATCGGCGACGCGGAGCCCGGCAGGGGCCGCCGCGGCTCATGGCTCCCGGAACGACAGCACCTGTTGGAGGATCCGAAGCTGCCGCTCCGGGTCGCTGACCTCGGTGGCGCGGGAAGGTCCTCGTTGGCCTAGATTCCGCCGCAGGATCGGATCGGTGACCAATCTCCGGAGGGCCGAGGCCACCTCCTCGACGTCGCCAGGTGGGGTGAGGATTCCGCAGGAGGCATCGACGATCTCGGCGCCGCCCCCGAAGTTGGAGGTGACGACCGGCCGACCGGCGTGGAGGGCCTCGACAAAGGCGATGCCGAACGGCTCGGGTCCGGTGTTGGGCTGGCAGTGGATGTCGGCCGCGGCGAACAGCCGGTCCACGTCCCGGCGCTGGCCCAGGAAGCGGATGCGGTCCGCGATGCCCAGCGCCGCGGCCCGATCCTGCATCTCCTGGAAGAACTGCCGCTCCCGTTCCAGCTGGGCCCCACCGGCGATCCATGCCACCCAGCCGGGCAGATCCCGGAGACGCCCCAGCGCCTCCACATGGACCCGCAACCCCTTCCACTCCTCCATCCGACTCGCCTGGAGGATCACCACGGCATCCTCGGCCGTGCGGAGTTCCACCCGGGTGTCGCGCCGCACGGTCCCCGACCCGGACGGTCGCATGGACTCCACCGGACAATGACAGATCCCGACCGGAACCCCCGGATACAACCGGTCGGCGCTCGCCGCCACGAACCGGCTGTTGGCGACCAGCAGGTCGACCGGCGTCCTCCGCGCCCAGCGCGCCAGCCACGACCCGGGCTCGAGCGGATTGTGGAGGAAGTGGACGAACCTCGGGATCCGGCGTCGGACAACCGGTCCGAACATCGCCTGCTGCCAGTTGCCGTGGGCCACCGCCACATCGAATTCCTCCCGCGCCAGGATCCGATCCAGCTCCCGCCGGGCGTTCAAGATCGTCCAGGGATTCCGGATCCGGACCTCCGGGACCCGATGCACGCGACCTCCGGCGGCGCGGAGCTCGTCCTCGAACCGCCCCCGGAAACAGAGCAGGAACTCCGAGTCCATCCCGGGGCACCGCTCCCGGTTCCGGACCATCGTCATCAGCATGGTCTCGATGCCGCCGTAGAGATTCCCCGAGCACAGGTGCAGCACGCGAAGCGGTCGGTCCCCGGGGACAGGGACTGTGGACGGGATGGGGGGCGGGCGGTGCACGGCGAAGGGCTGGATCGAACCGCTTCAGACTGTTTGGGCCGGAAATCCCAAAGCAAGCCTCCACTGGTCGTCCACGGCCCGTCCGGAAGGGTTCACGATCCGGAACCCCAGGGGACCTCAGGCCCGGAGCGTCAGCACCGTCGTGGTTGCCAGCAACGCCCCGAACACGGCCCACGCCAGCCTCCGCACGGCAGGCCCGAACCGACCTGGGAGACACACCGCCAGTCCACCGACGATCACGCCACCGAGGAACCCGCCGAGGTGCGCCAGCCGGTCCGAGTCGGGATCGGTCCCCAGCAGGATGAACAGCAGGGCGCCGGTTCCCAACGTGGAGACCACCCGGCGGTTGCCGCGTCGGCCTCGACGCCACAGCGGGATGGCCTGCGCCGCCAGCATCCCGAGCGCGGCCAGGACGAATCCCGAGGCCCCCAGACCGCGATACGGATCCGATCGGATCGTCATCGCGAACACATTCGCCGCCGCCCCCGCGAGGAAGCAGCCGGACAACGTCACGCCCAGACCAAACCGCGCAGTCGCCAGGCCCAGGAAGACCAGACCCATCACGAGGTTCGAGGCGAGATGGGCGACATCCCGGTGAAGCCATTCCGCCGTGAACGCCCGCCACCATTCGCCCGCACGGAACCGTTCGGTATCGAACGCCGCCGACTCCACGGGACCCCCGGTCCAGGCAAAGACGAACGCCACCGCCAGCGCCCAGAAGACCACCCGCCCATCGAACCAGTAGTCCGACCCCGGCACCTCGTGCCGCCACTCGAAGCCCCGGTTCTCGCGGAGATACTCCCGCAGGACATCCCGCGCCCGGCCCGCATCCGCATCCGCCAGCCGCAGCTGCCACCGGGCCGTCGCCGGATCGCGATCCAGGAACACCTCGATGCCCTGGCTTGCCAGCACCAGCGACCAATCCATGGCCTGACGCTCCGTCCGGGCCGGAATCGAAGCGGGCAGCAGCTGGGTCGGGGTCACCCGAAGACTCTCCATGAGGGAGGGACCCGGGGCAAATTTCCGTTCAGACCGATCCTCCCGCGCCATTCCGACCGCGATGCCGCCCGATCACCGCCAGCAGCCCCAGCCCCAGGGCCATCAGCATCCAGGTCTGCGGTTCCGGCACCACCTGAGGCGTCGTCAACGGATCGACCGGCTTCAGCCCCGCCGCGGCATACTGGGCCCGGGTCTCCAGGACCACCGCCCCGCTGACCGGGGTCACGAGTTGCCATCGACCCGCCCACTCGACCGCATCGGCCACCCGCCGTTGACCCGCCAGGTCCAGGATATGGTCCCGCGCCCACAGCCGAACCAGATGACGGGAGCCGCGGGCCTCGACATCCGGGGCCGTGCCCACCCGCTCCCGACGCCACTCCCGCCCGCCCTGCACGCCACCCATCCGGTCGAGACACCGTGCCAGATCCGCCTCGAGTCCCCCGATCCGAGGCCAGACCTGGAGGGCCGGACGCGACCCCAGCCCCTTCGTCACAAGATTGGGTCCTGGACGGAGCTCGAAATCGATCAGGGAGGCCCGACGATCCCCGAGTCGATCCATCGACTGAAGCCACGAGGCCGTGTCGCCGAGCAGGACCGGCACGGGACCATGGATCCAGAGAACCCGTCCGTCCTGGGATCCCGTGACCCAGGTCCAGGCCTCCTCGAGGGCCGGGATCGGGTCCTGCCCTCCGACGAAGGGCGGGGAATTCCAGACGAAGCGGTCCATCGGGTTCGTGGCCGCCCGGTAGGGGCCCTCCAACACCTCCGCCACCCGATGGACCCCGTCGGACGCCACATAGACCCGGAGATCGCCACGGGCCGTGGAGGCACCGAGCCCCTTCCGTATCGCCTCCCAGGCCTCTCGTCCGTCGACGCCACCGTCCACCACGATCGCAAGACGCCCCGGCGCCAGGGGAGGACGGTCGACCAGGGTCTGCCGCACCCAACCCGTCGGGGTGGACCGGTCGTCCACCGCCCACGCGCTGGGACGTGGGGCGGGGTCCACGGCAAAGGCGATCGGGTCGAATCCGTCGGACACGAGGGACTGCTTGAGGCGGCTCCTCAGGACCTCTGGTTTTGAGGCCTCGGCGAACGCGCCACTGGGAACGCGCGCAGGCGCCTGGCCGCCCTCCAGCCAGAGGTGATGCTCGAGCGCGGGGTCGATCCGGAAGTTCCGTTCCGTGAAGCGGGGCCAGGTGCACTCAAGCTCCCCGGTGCCGACCGGCAGGAGCGGCGCAGTGATGCCCAGACGCACCTTCATGGTCCCGCCCCGAGGCTCGATCGGGAAACACTGCATCAGAACGCGGTCGGGGCCGGAGGTCGTGACCAGGATCGGATCCCGTCGCTGGGCCACCGCCACCTGCTGGTACGCCGCACGGGTCTCGCCGCGCCCGGCGAAGGCCGCCTCCCGTTCCTCGTCATGCACCCACAAGGTGACCCGCGAGACGACACCACCGGGCGGCAGCTGGATCTCGGCCCGCGCCTCCCGCTGGCGGCTGTCGTTGTCGTTCTGGAACTCGAGGGTCCACTCCACGTACTCCCACCCGTCGGGCACGGACACCTGGCCATCCAACCGCGAGGAGCGGAGGGAAAGCCCGGACACCTGGCCCGCCACCGTCTCGCCACCCAGGGACCGATCCCACTCGAAATCCGACAGGACCTGCCGTCCCACGCCCCATTGCTGGTTGAGCGGGGGTCGGACCGCATTGAAGGGTTGGCCCGTCACCTGGAAATAGACCTGCTGCACGGCCTCGGCAGCCGCAGGCCGCCGGTCCAGGAGATTGTCCCAGATCGAGACCCGGCGACCGTAGCAAGCCCTCAGGAGGACGTCGGAATCCCCCCAGGATCGGAGTCGCTGGATGGCCTGGAATCGCTCCCCTTGGGAGTCGCCATGAACCGCGGTCCGAATCAGCTCCTCGGTCAGGAACCCCGGCAACGCCGCCAGGCCCAGTGCTGCCACGACACCCCACGACAGCACCCACGCCCACCGGGGCCATGGGTGGCCGTTCTCCCTCGCCTCAATCCGCGCACGGCGCCAGAGGATCCACCCGACGATCCACGCGAGGAGCGGCGTCAGCGGAATCAACCCGAGACCGAAGTACAGGACTCCCACCAACGCGACGGGATAGGCCGGCGCAAAGGCGGCCGCGTACGCTCCGGAAACCCCAAGGGCCACGGCCAGGAGCCACGGATAGAATCCGGGTGCGGAGCCTGGCCGACGGAACCGGAACCACAGGCCGAGCGCATACACCGCAGGCACCAGGAGCAGAAGGATTCCGTGGAAGGGCGTCGGAATCGGATCGGTCAGCTCCAGCGCCGAGAGACGTTGGGTCCACTCGAGGCCGATCGTCCCCAGCGGCAGCAGCACGCCGAACAGGCCCAGCAAGATCTCCACCGAGGTTCTCTGGAAACCGGATCGGGGAGGATCCGAAGGCACCCCGGGGAAAGTCGGCGGTGCCGGGTCGGCGATCGCACCCGTCCCGTCACCCGATTCCCCCCCCGTCGGCTCCTCCAGCAGCATCGGATCCACGCGGGCCAGCAGACGCCGGACATCCACCTCGGTCACCACGGTGAGTCCCTGCGCCGCCGCCTCCTGCATCACATGCTCCCGGAGGTCCGACATCACCTCATCCGCCTCCGCACCGTCGGCCTCGAATCGACGGCGATGGGCACGGAGACGCTCCTCGAGGAAGTCCCGCGCCGGGGTCGTCCAGGAGGTCACTCGGCACCTCCCACCTTCTGTGCGCTGTCATGCATCGTCTCGATGTAGGCGTTCATGGTCTTGAGTGTCCGACGCCCCTCGGGGGTGAGGGCGTAGTATTTGCGGGCCGGACCGCTGGCCGATTCCTCCAGTCGGGTGCTGACCAGTCCGGCGACGCGGAGCCGCGACAGCAGCGGATACAACGTGCCCTCGGTGAGACCCAGACCGGGCACCTCGGACAGTTCCTTGACCAGCTCGTACCCGTAGCGCTCGCGGACGGCGAGGGTCCGGAGGATGCACAGCTCGATCACTCCCTTGCGGACCTGCACGACCCAGTTGTCGAAGAAATCGCTCACGGAGTTCCCTTCCCTTCCCCGAGGTGGCCCGCCGCAGCCACAACGGATCGCCGGCCTCGACGCCCCCGGAGGAGACTCCAAAGGCAGAGTCCACCCGAGACCACGACCCAGACGGGCTGGGCCGTCACCACCACAAAGGGCACGTCGATGAACCCCTCTCGGGTCTCCACCTCGCCCAGAATATTCCGGATCTGACTCGGCAGAGAGACGAGTGTCAGCCACCCCAGCGGAAAGAGGAGCCCCTGGAGGCCAAGGAACCATCGGAGGCCCGGGCCTACGGATCCCGGAGTTCGGAGGAGTCCGACGAGGGCCAACGCCTGCGCGAGGATCAAAAGGTCGCTGTAGGCGCAGGGGAGCGTCCCCAGGGTGGAGAACCGGAAGTTCGACAGAGCGATCCGGTAATGTTCCGCGGACAGACGGTCGTTGAATCCCATGGCATGCCCGGCGCTGTCGACCGTCTCCCAGGGGGTGTTCGTCATCCCCACATCCAGCGCAACCACCAGCAGCGTGACGACGAGGCTGGCCACCACCAGCACCACGGGGAGAAGACGGACCTGCATGGGGGCACACATCGGTTCAATCCCAGAACCAGTCGACATAGTGACCCGGATCCAGACGCACCACGCCCCAGAACGTCGCAAAGGACGCCAGCGCGACGAGAAGGGCCGGCATCCATCGGAATCTGGGATCCACGGATCGACGATGGAGGATGAGGCCGACGGTCATCAGGCTGATCCCGGGGATTAAGGTCATGCCCAGGACCAGCGAAAGGTGATGCAGGACGAATCCGGCATCCTTCGGATCGGGTTGGGACGGTCGTGGCCAATGGCCGAGGAGAAGCCGCTGACGGATCACGTAGAGGTAGAACCAGAACAGGATACCGATCGGTGCCAGCCCCAGTGCGTGGATCGCTTTGCGGGGAATCGGGGTCATGGTCGCGAGTGGAGCCGGACTCAATACCGAGAAGGCGAGTCCGAAACTCGGACCTCGAGGTCCGTACCGATCACCGCCCGGATCCGAGAGCCAACCCGGGGTTCCACGTATCCCAGGGATCCGGAATCCACTCTTCGTCCACCCACTTCGAATTCGATCCTCACCCCGGATTCACCGGTCGGCCGCACCCGGAACCGTCGTCCCTCCCCGGCTCGCACCGTTCCGATCCGCTCCGTGAACCCGGTGCCCGACACCACCAGATTGCTGACCGTCTGGGGCGAGTCATTCCGCAGCTCCACCTCGGGACTGCCGGAGCATCCGACGAGCCCCGGAAGCACACCGACCAGTCCCAGCCATCGACCGGGACTCCAGCGATCTCTGCCGTTGCGGATTACATTTACAATTTTTGTAAGAGTAGTTTTATACTTAATCATATCATTAGTTTTTACTAAACTACTTAAATCAAAAGCTTTTGGAGTTAGCCCTTTAATAAGATTAATTATAAAAGATCCCTTGGGCATCCACGGACTACATCGTGATGCAAGGTAGCTGGCGATGCAAGGCCGGAGTCGAATTCGGGAAGGGGACTCACACGGCGACGCGGAGGCATGGAGCAAGTGTCGGAAGACAGGAAGAAGGTGGACCTGGCTTCGTCATGGGTCCCGTGGATCGGTTGAGTGGCAGCGCTTCGATGCGGGGAAGCCATGGCATGAGGCTTCTCCCGTGAGGCGTACCAGGGCTCCCTCCGGCAGGTCCCCGACCAGGATTCCAGAAGGAGGTCTCCCAAACGGTCTCTCCTCCGCGTCTCCGCGTCGCCGCGTGAGTCCTCTCCCCTTTCCCCCTCCTCAGCCGTCCGCCTTCAGATCCCGTCGCCCCTCGAGGGCCCGGCTCAGGGTCAGTTCATCCGCGAATTCGAGGCCACTCCCCGCCGGCAGGCCCTGCGCCAAGCGGGTGAGTCGCACGCCGCCGGAACCCAGCCGTCGCGCCAGGTAGTGCGCCGTGGCGTCGCCCTCCACATCGCTGCCCAACGCGAGGATCACCTCGGAAACACCCCCTGCCCCGAGGCGCTTCTCCAGTTCGGCGATCCGAAGGTCCTCCGGTCCGACCCCGTTCAGCGGACTGAGCTTGCCGCCCAGCACGTGATAGCGCCCACGAAAGGTTCCCGACTTCTCGAGACTGAGCACATCAAGAGCCCGCTCCACCACACACAACAGCGTCGGCTCCCGTCGGGGATCGGCACAGACGGGACACGGCTGGGTCTCGGTCAGCGCCCCGCACTCCTGGCAGAACCCGACCCGTTCGCGGGCCTCGACCAGCGCCGCGGCGAGATGCCGCACCGAGGCCGGATCGGACTGGACAACATGCAGGGCCAGCCGCTCGGCGGAACGAGGCCCGATTCCGGGCAGCTGGCCCAGGGCCGTGGACAGCTGGGTGATGGCGTTGGGAAGACGGGTGTTCGACACGGGAGGCGCACAGAGACGCCGCGTCATGATGGAGCCGAGGTTGCAAAAGGAAAGGGTTTGCCTGGAAGGTCGACTGCCCCACTCCGACCCTGAGCTCATCCCTCGCTACCCCGCCTCAGAACGACATCCGGAAGCGGAGCCCAAAGCCGTAGGCCTTGGGCAACCGAATCGGCATCGGAGAATTCACCGGGATCTGGCTCGGGTCGAAGAACCCAAGGCCATCCGACTCCACGACGAGCGGATCCACCCGGGTCCTCAGGAAGTGGTTCCAGCTGTCCTCGAACCGCTGCTGGTCGGCCGATCGCCATTCGCTCTGGAGATCGATGGGACGGGTCTGGGGAGCACCCGGAACCCCGGCGGCGGCCCGACGTACGGCGTCCGAGCGATCGAACGCGATGGCGAGCAGGAGATCGTCGAACGCCTTGCGGGCCTCGTCCGGTCGACGCGTCGGCTCGGGGAGGATCCGACGCCAGGCCTCGGTCTCATAGGTCAGATAGGTCGGGGGCTCGACGACCGGCCCGGGCTCCGGCGGCCGAGGCGGTTCGATCGGCGGGACCACCACCTGGGGCGGAACCGGAGGGACTTCGGGCCCCCCCACCCAACGGGACCACCAGACGAGGAGCACGATCGCGGTGAGGGAGGTCAGGACCACCCACCAGACCCGTTGCCGCCCCAGTTTCATCATGGTCAATACAGCACTCCAGGAGCCCCCGGGCAAGCCGACCCGCCGGCCCGACCGGACCCCGTCCTCCGGATCACTTGGCCGGGTTTGCCGCCGTCCAGCCCCGGACGAATCCGATGCACTGGGCCACATCCGGCACGGAGTGGTCCCAGTTGAACTCGTATTCGCAGCTGATGTTGCCGTCGAACTTCTGACGGCGCAGTTCCGCGAGCACTCCGGCCATGTCGGTCGAGCCCGTGCCGAAGATCAGGTCATGCTGCCCCGGACCCGGCTTCTCGCGCTCCTTGGCATGCATCGAGATCACCCGACCCTTCAGGGCCCGGAGCCCGTCGACCGCCCGGATGCCGCTGGTCTGCCAGTGGCCGATGTCGGCGCACGCTCCGATGCGGGCATCTCGGTTGCGGACCAGCTCGGCGACCCACTTCGGATCCCAGATCTTGTACGCCGGGTTCTTGGGTTGCTGCGCGTGGTTGTGGAAGGCGACCCGGATGTCGAACTCCGTCACGAGCGGCTCGAAGGTGTCGATCGAATCGGTCGACTCCGTGGTGATCGCATAGAGGCCGAGTCCCTTGGCGAACTGGAAGAGCTTCCGGGCTGCCGCGGAGTCCTTCGGGATGTCCACGACGCCATAGTTGACCGCCTTGAGCCCGTGCTTCCTCAGCTTCTCCTTGAGCTTCTCCAGCGCGGTGGCAGGCATCTCGTGACCCACCTTGGTGCCGCTATCCTCAGGAAAAAGGACCTGGCCGGGATAGAACTCGATGACCTTGCCGCCGGCCGCCTCGGTCTTCTCGATCGCCTCGAAGGCGGTGAACCGATTGAAGGTGTAGGCCTGGCATCCGATCGCGAAGCCACCAATGCGGTACTCGGATGGAATGGGGTCCGCCCACAGGGATCCGGCCAGGGCAACAAGCGAGACGACTCCGAGGAGTCGGGAGATTTGGGGAATGAAGGTCATGGGTACCGTCCAAGGAGACACCATCCGCCACCCACTCTCAACCTTGCCCTTCGTCCCACCCTTCGTCCTTCGCCCCCGGGGACCCTCCGCGGTGCCCTACACGTAGCTCCGCTGCAGGAGCTCGGCGACGGCTGGGTCGAGCTGTTCACGACGTCGGACCTGGTCGAACCGGGCTAGGAGGTCCTCGGGACGCACCCGGGCCCGCTCCGCCCCCTGGAGATCGTGGAGGACCTGGCCGCGGTGCATCATGACGATGCGATCTCCCAGGTTGACGGCCTGCTGCATCGAGTGGGTGACCATCAGCGTGGTGAGCCGATCCTTCTGGATGATCTCATGCGTGAGCCGGATCACCTGGTCGGCGCTCTTGGGATCCAGGGCCGCCGTGTGCTCGTCGAGCAGCAGCAGCTCGGGCTTGAGCCACGTGGCCATGAGGAGGGTGAGGGCCTGGCGCTGGCCACCCGAGAGACTCCCGATCGCGTTGTCGACCCGGTCCTCGAGTCCCATGTTGAGGGTCCGGATCCGGTCCCGGATCTCCCCCTTGAGCCGGGCATTGAGGGCCCAGCCGAGGCCGCGCGGACGTCCGCGCAACGCCGCCATGGATAGGTTCTCGGCGATGCTCATCGTCGGGGCGGTACCGCTGAAGGGGTTCTGGAACACGCGCCCCACAAGGCGCGCGCGCTGGTGTTCGGACCACCGGGTGATGTCCTGGCCCGCGAGGGCGATGCGTCCGGTGTCGACCAGGAACGTCCCGGCCACCGCGTTCAGGAGGGTCGATTTCCCCGAGCCGTTGGTGCCGATGATGATCACGAACAAGCCACGCTCGAGCCGCAGCGACACCCCGCGCAGGGCCCGGACCTCGTTGGGGGTGCCCGGGTTGAACGTCTTCAGGATCTGGTCCAGGTCGAGCATGTCAGGCAGGGTTGGGCTTGGGGACCGGGGTTCTCAGGCGCCGCACGAGATTGGGGGCGACGAGGGCCACGAACACGAAGACGGCGGTGATGAGCTTGAGGTCGTTGGGATTGAGTCCCCAGCGGAGGGCGATCGCGACGAGCAGCCGGAACAGCACCGATCCCATGACGGCCCCGGTGATGAGGAACCCGAACCGCTGGGTCCCGACCAGCGCCTCGCCGATGATCACGCTCGCCAGTCCCCAGACCACCATGCCGATGCCCATCTGGACGTCGGCGAAGCCCTGGTACTGGGCGAGAAGGGATCCGGCGAGGGCCACGAGACCGTTCGAGAGGGCGAGTCCTAGGATGAGGACGAAGTCCACACTCACCCCGAGCGCCCGGATCATCTGGGGATTGTCGCCGGTCGCCCGCATCGCGGTGCCGAGATCCGTGCAGAAGAACGCGTAGAGGATCCCGCCGACGGCGCCGACCAGACCCATGGCGCCGAGGAGCATCGACAGGTCCCGGAGACCCACCGACCAGCCCAGGATGCCGACATCCTGCTCCCCGCCGCGGAGACGCACGGCCAGGTGCTCGGCCGCGGTGGCGAGGGTCTTCTCGTTCAGCAGCGGCAGGTTGCTCTTGCCCATCACATGCAGGTTGACCGAGTAGAGCGCGGTCATCACCAGGATGCCGCTCAGGAGACCATGGATCCTGAACTTCGTGTGCAGGATCCCCGTGAGGGCCCCGGCCACGAAGCCGGCGCCGAAGCCGGCCAGGGTCGCGAGGACCGGATGGACATGACGGACCAGCAGGATCGCCGTCACGGCGGCACCGAACGTCAGCGAGCCGTCGACGGTGATGTCGGGGAAGTTGAAGATCCGGAAGCTCAGGTACACCCCAAGCGCCAGGAGGGCGAGGATGAGGCCGATGGTGGAGGCGCCGATCAGGAGGCTCATGGCGTGTGTTCAGGAATTCCGTGGACTGCGTCCCATCCCCTCGATGGGGCCCGCCCAACAAGCCCCCCGCATCAGGTCCGTCTGCCCCACCCCCTCGAAAGGACGTTCGTCCGCGATGAGGTGCAGGACCGTCTGGGCGGCGGAGCCGGAGACCCAGCCCTGGACGGTGTCGACGAGGTCCAACCGGCCCTTGGGCAGGGGACGATAGGGGAACACGGCGGCGTGGAAATGGCCCTGGGCGGTGGTGCCCGAACCGATCGGACGGAACCACGTGGCCTCGGACTGGGACGGATTCCGGGTCGCCACGCCGACGATCAGCAATCCATGCCGCTCGTCGCTGCGCTCGGTGGTGAAGCTGATCCAGTCCCGGATGCCCGGGAACGCGAAGGGATCCGGATCGGCGGACGGCGACCGTTGAAGCGAGGCTCCGATCACGCAGGCGCCCTCGGCGAGGAACGCAAACCCGGCGGCCGACCAGCCGGTGTGGTCCAGGATCGCCTCGACCGCCTGCGAGAGGCCGATCACGCCCCGACCGGATTTCCCGGCCTCGAAGCGGAAGAGACGGGACGGGGTGCCGCGTACGCCGATGCCGTACTGCAGCTGGATCTCCGGGACCAGCTGGCCCTCGGACGTCTGGTAGTCCGGGACACTGCTGCCATCCGTCGGCAGCGAGATCGCCGTCCCGCCCACCGCAAGGGATTCCCCCAGCCGCCCCACCACGTCCGCCGACTGGGTCCCGAACCCGCCCAGTCCCACGAGCAGGGTGTCGATCCCGCATCGGACCGACTGGATGTCGGACGGCCGAAGGCGTCCGGAGGCGAGGCCTGCCGGGTTGCCCAGGAGGATCGCCTCCACGGCGGTGACCGGCCCGAGGTCATGCGACTCGAACTCGACGCCCTCCCTCGTCCAGCGCGTCACGGCGGGCTCCGGGGCGGAGGCCGCGGCGACGGCCGCAACCACGGGAGCCACGGCGTTCTGGAGTCCCTGCACCAGCATCGAGGCGATCCCGGACAGCTTCAGCACGGAGAACACGGAGTCGGTCGGACACACCACGCGGAGGTGTCCCTTCGCCGCCTTGAGCTGCTTGTAGTGCTTGAGCAGGACCCGGATCCCGGCCGAGCTGACATAGCTGACCTGGGAGAACTCGAGCGTCACGCGATGGTGTCCGGAGCGGATCGCGGCCTCGATCGTCTGGTCCACCAGGTCGGCCCAGTTGGCGTCGAGGCGGCCGTTCAGCCGCAGTTCGTGACCGTCGCTCTGGGAATGGGCGGTGATTTCCATGGGGTCAATTGGAACGGGTGGGGGACGACGGGGTGGCCGAGGGCAGGACCGAACGGGTCCTGGCCTCGGACTCGCCAAACGCCTTCAGCAGATCGTCGGGAAACCGGATTCCCAGCCCCTGGGCCCGTGGGATGTCCAGCCAGACGACGGGATCCGACACATTGACCAGGGGGATCCCTGCGGGCTTCTCGCCGTTCAGGACCCGGCCGATCGGCGTGGCGGAGGCGAAACCCGGGGCATAGAAGCCCAGTCCCACACAGGCCGTCGCCCCGCGCCTGGCCATGTCGGGATCGTCGACAAACACCGGCAGCCGGGCCTCCTGGGCGACCCTCACCACGGCCTCGAATCCCTGGAGGACCGTGTTGTCGCCCGGGATGTAGATCGCCCTCACCCCACGCGCGACGAGCGCCTCGGCGGCCTGGAAGACATCGGCCGAGGTGCCGACCGTCACCTCGGCCAGCTCGATCCCCTTCGCCTTGAACAGGCCACGGGCGACGCCCACCACCTTCGTCGAGTTGGCCTCGGACGCGTTGTACACGGTGCCGATCGACGAGGCGTCGGGGAGCGTGCGCCGGAGGGCATCGACCAGCTCGGGTACCGGCGGGAACGATCCCACCCCCGTGATAAACGGCAGGTGGTTGGTGAACGTGGTCCCCACCCCGGCGGCCAGCGGATCAAAGCAGTAGGTCAGGACGACGGGTTTGTGCTTCACCATCGCACAGGCCCCCGAGATGACCGGCGTCGTCATCGGGACGATCAGGTCGACCTCGGCGGCGTCGAGGGTCTGGAGGATGGCGGGGATGTTGGCGATCTCCCCCTGCGCATGGGTGCGCTGGACCGTGAGGTTGCGGCCCTCCTCGTAGCCAAGGGCCCTGAGGCCGTCGAAGAGCCCCTTCATGCAGAGCTCCGCACCGGCCTCGGGCGCGAAGTAGGCGAGCCCTATCCGATACCGGCGTCCGGGGACCGCCTTCGGGGACACCTCCTGGGGCACCCCGCGCCGCATCGCCCGAGGTGCCGGCAGGTTGGTGGACGTCGCCGTGATCCACCCCGTGGCTCGGGCCCGGAGGTCCGCGGGGAACGACCACCGTGATTTCAGGGACGGCAGCACGGTCTCGTTCACCAGGAACGTCTCGGGCACGAAGTTCTCGACCGGGATCGTCGCCGGATCGCGGCCATCTAGCACATCGGCCGCCAGCTGTCCCACCGAGCGCCCGACCTCGCGGTAGTTGGCGCCCAGGTCGAACAGGGCCCCGAGCTGCACATTGGGCGGCAGGCAGGTGAAGGCCGGGATGCCGGCCCGCCGGGCGCTCATCAGCAGCGCCTCGGAGGCGGTCGACACCGTGATGTCGCCACTCATCCACAGGGCCTCGATGCCCCGGGAGAACAGCGAGGCCGCAGCCTCAATGGCGGCGGTGCTGCTGTCGGCGGTGGCCTCGACCAGTTCGATGCCGAGATCCCGGCAGACCCGCCGGCCAATCAACGTCTGGGCCACGGAGTTTGCCTCGGCCGCGTTCCACACGAGTCCCACCCGCCGGAGCTCCGGCCGCATGGCCTTCGCGATCCGGAGCGTGTTCTCGACCGGCTGCATGCTCCCGTAGCCGGTCATATAGGGGGGGTGCTCCAGGGGGTTGGTCGCGCTGATGCCGACCCCGAGGCCGTAGGGATCGGTCACCAGACCGAACACGTGACGGGTCCGGCTCCCGGTCTTGTTCGCATTGGCGATCGTCTGCAGCGACGGCGTGCTGAGGGAGACGACCAGATCATAGCCGCCCCCGGTCACCTCCCGGGCGATGGTGTTGGCCGTGCCCAGATCCCCCTCGGCGTTGAACCGCTTCAGCCGGATCCGTCCCCCCTCCTCGTACCCGCGGGCCGCGAGGGCCTCGACGACCCCGTCGGCCCCATCCTCCAGGACGACCAGGGAGGCATGCTGGACCAGGGCGACCCGGATCGGCTGGTCCGCCGAGCGGTTCCCCTGCGCCGAGCGACGCGAGCCGCGGTCGGAATACAGCAGCACCGCGCCGGACAGGGCGATCAGCAGGAGGCCCAGCGAGAGGCGACGGAGGGCTTCGATCATCGGGTGGGCGGGACGACGTCGGGCCTATTCCCCGGACCCATGGGCCTTCTGGCGGGCGATCAGGTAGGCGTCGAGTTCCGCCGTGTTGGAGAAGATCTTCGTGCCGGGGACGGACCCGATAATCTGGAAGACCTCCCGGATCTGGGGCTGCAGATGCACGAAGGTCACCTGCCCGCCCTGCTGTTTCTGCTGCTTGCTGGTCAGCAGGAACAGTCGGATGCCGGCACTGGTCACCAGGTTCAGTCCCTCGAGGTCGAAGACCACCTGGACCGGACGCGACGCCACGGCCGGCGTGAGTCGCGACTCCAGAAGGTGGACCGTGGTGCTGTCGAGGGAGCCTGCGAGCTGGATCGTGACGCGATCCCCTCCGCCGGCGGCGGGGTGGTGTTGGACGGTGACCTGGAGTTGGCTCATGGGCGGGACGAGGGATGGGGATGTCGGAAACGAGAGGGTCCTCAGACGGAGGGTTCGGCGGCGGCCCGTTTCCGGAGGACGACCCGATTGTGTCCGTCGACCCGGGAATAATCCAGCGCGTCGAACAGGTTGCGGAGGAGATGGATGCCAAGACCGCCGATCGGACGGTCCTCCACGGGCAGATCGGTGTCGGGCTCCGGCAACGACCGGGGATCGAACGGATGGCCGTCATCCTGGATCGACACCACCAGCTCGTCCCCGGACAGGCGGATGCCGACGCGGATCCAGTGCTCGAGGGCGTCGTCGTAGGCGTACTTGATGCAGTTGGTGACCAGCTCTTCCACCGCGAGGAGCGCCAGATATTCCGCCCCGGCGAAGGCGCCCCGCGACCCGAGCCAACGGGAGATCGCCTCCATCGCCGGGGAGAGATCCTCGGGGCGGTTCCGGATCCGGAGCTCGAGCGGTTCGGCCATGGGAGACGCGATGTCCGGTGCGGGGTTCCACCCGGAGCCCAACCACCGTTCCCCAACATGGCGACCCGTCACGGGAGACGCCAAGCCCCTTCTGTGACGCCACCCACACCCGGACCGCCTCGGGACTGCTTCAGGGTTTTCAAGGAGTCCGAACCCGCTACGGTCCCCCCATGCCGCTGTATGAGTACGAGCTCTGCGAGGGAAACTGCGCCGCCTGTGGGGGACGCTTCACGCTACGACGTCCCCTCAGTGCGCCGGAGCTGACTGGATGCCCCGCCTGCAAGCGCCCCATCCGGAAGCTTATCTCCGCCTTCAACACCCCCTCCATCACCAAGCCGGTCTCCCACTCCGATGCCAAGAAAGCCGGGTTCACCGTCCTCAAACGCGTCGGCAAGGGCGAGTACGAGCGCCAGTGAGGCCGACAACCCCGACCCGATGGAGTCCCCCCAGGACACGGTGATGCAGCGGGTCCGGGAAACCGCCCGTCGACTGCGTCTTCGAAGGGGCTGGGAGTCTGCCTGGACCGGTTCGACCTGGGGCCTCGCCCTCCTGATCGCCATGGTCGGGATCCACAAGGTCGCCCCCCTGTCCCAGCCCCTCCTGGTCGGGATCGCGTCATTGCCCGGGATCGGCGCGGGGGTCGGATTTCTCCTCGGGGGAGCCAAGGCCATCAGCCCCGATGCCGCGGCCCGATGGCTGGATGCCCGACTCGACCTCCACGAACGGATCGCGACCGCGCTCGAGATCCCCTCGCAGGGACCCGTCGAGGCGTGGCACCTCCTGGTGGTCCGCGACGCGGCGGCCCGATGCCGCGATGTGGAGATCCGCCACCTCATCCCGCTCCGCCTCCCGCACAACGCCCGCTGGACCGCACTGCTCGCGACAATGCTCGGCGCCCTGCTCCTGGTCCCGGCGTATCGCCCCACCGAACGGGTCCAGGCCCGACAGGAGGCCGAGGCGGTCCGATCGGCAGGACGGCACCTCAGCGAGGTCACCCGGAAGACCCTCGAGGAATCCCGGAGACTCGCGGAACCAACCCGGAAGGAGCTCGAACAGCTGGAGGCGCTGGGTGATCGGCTCCAGCAGGCGTCGCTCACCCGGGACGAAGCCCTCAAGGAGGTGTCCCGGGCGTCCGACAGGCTCCGTGAGCAGGGACTCGACCTCGCCCGGAATCCAACACTCCAGCGCCTCGGGAAGGCCGCACGCGCAGGAGGCCCCGACACCGAACGCCCCCGCACCGACGGTCGGGAGTCCGGCCCCAACCCGGGCGCCACCGATGTGGAGTCCCTCCGACAGCAGCTCGATTCGCTGCAGCAGGCCGCCCGGGAGGCTGCCGAAGGGGTGAAGTCGGGAACAGGAACGGACCGGCACTCGGATCTCGCCACCGCGGCCGAACAGGTCCTCGACGCGGCCCGGGAACTGGGACTCGACCTCCCCGCCCTCGGAAAGGCGCTCCAGGATCTCCGGGACCTCCAGGTGGACCGGTTCCTGAAGGATCTCGAAACCGCCTCGCGTGATCTTGGGGAGCTGGCTGAACGGGCCCGACGTCAGGAGGGTGCCGAGGCAGGCCAGGCCGGCAGGGACCTGGGACAACAGCTGGAACGGGGCCAGATCGACGCGGCCATCGCCTCGCTCGAGCGCCTCGAGAAGCTGATCCAGGAGACCCGTCCGGGAGAGTCCGGCCGAGCAGCAGGGGCGGAGGAACTCCGGAACGCCATCCCCTCGGCGGAGGGCTATGGCGAGGTAGCGCGACACCTCCAACGAGCCCTTGAGCGGTCCACCGGCAGGGATCCAGCCGAGGCGAGGAAGGAGCTGTCGGACGCCCGCAAGGCACTCGAGGCCCTCAGGGCCGATCTTCAGGACCTCCAGTCGCTGCGGTCGGCCATGACCGCGCTCGGCAAGGCCCGCCAGGGGCTCTCGGGAGCATCGGCTGAAGGGGGTGGCAAGGGTGCCGGTGGACGCAGCCGGGGACGCGGCCGCGGAGGCTTCGGGGACTGGGCCGAGGACGATCCCTGGAGGTTGCCCGAGGAGATTGCCGAGTCCTGGGACAACTCCGGGCTCTCCCGAGCCGACACCGCCAGCAGGGGAATCTCCGATCGGTCAACCTCGCGGCCCGAGTCGCTCAACCCCACGCGTCCCCGGGGCCAGTTCCAACCCGGCAAGGCCATGCCGAGCATCAGCGTCAAAGGCTTGAACCTCCGGGGCGAGAGCCGGGTGGGCTACTCCGAGGCCGTCAAGGCCGCACAGTCCGAGGCCCAGTCCGCCCTGAGCGAGGAGTCCATTCCGAAAGCCTATCGCAACGCGGTCAGGGACTACTTCGACGACCTCAAGCGCTGAGCCTCGGAAGGGAGGGGACTCACACGGGGACGCGGAGACACGGAGGAAAGACGGGGCTGATCAAGACAGAAGAGATACCGGAAAGGCTGTGCTCCGTTGCGGCCCAATCTCGATCCGCTGCGCGTGGCGCACCCGTGAAGAGAGACGGGTTCGTCTGCAGCGTCAGAGGTTCCCGGCTGGAACAACAGGTCGGTCAACCCCTCGCGGGGAAGATGGGGACGCAACGGAGCGCGTCCCTACCGGGGTGGGCGCTCCCGCGCCCAGTGATGCAGGGCACTGCATCACCCACCTGTGGATGCCGGAGGCATCCGGTCCGGAGCCACCGACGCCAAGCCCCTCGTTCCCTCCTCTCCTCCCGGCTCTCCCGGCTCTTCCTCCGTGTCTCCGCGTCACCGTGTGAGTCCTCTCCCCGATCGTCCTTTGCCCTTTGCTCCGGGCTCCTGCAGCCTACGATCCGGACACGGCATGCGGCGTCACCTCACGTTTTCCCTCCTGATCGGGTGGCTCCTGATGCTGTCCCTCGAGGCCGACGAAACCGCTGCTCCTCTCCGGGTGGGTCTGGCGTGGCCCAAGGGGGCCCGGACGATCGATGCCCGGATTCCAGGATGGCCCCTGACCCGGGTGGCGGCACGGATCTCCGGAGCGACGGGATGGGAGGTGTTCCTCGAACCCGGTTCGGACCGTCCGGTCCGCGCGACCTTCACCAACCTGCCACCGGCCGAAGCCCTGCGGCGACTGCTCGGCGGACTCAACTTCTCGCTGCAACCCCAGCCCAAGGGGCCGTCCCGACTCTACATCTACGCCTCGGATCGGGATCGGGCGGTGCAACGCATCGTGGCTGACGATCACAAACCCGGTCGGATCCCGAACGAGGTCATCGTCCGGCTGAAACCCAATTCCACCGTGACCATCGAGGAGATCGCGTCGGCGGTCGGGGGTCGGCTGATCGGCAAGGCCCCGGCCCTGAGGGCGTATCGGCTGCAGTTCGACACCGCCGAGGCGGCCGAGGCGGCCCGGAAGAAGATCGCGGAGATGACCGAGGTCGCTGCGACCGAGAACAACTACCGCTGGGAGGCGCCGGATGCCCCCGAAGGATCCCCGGCCGGCAGCGCCACACCCCCTGCGACGGGCAGTGCCTCCCTGAAACCGCGCCTCGCCCCGGACGGCAAGGACACGGTGGTGGGCATCATCGACACCGCCGCGCAGCCGATGAGTGCGGACAAGGAGGCGTTCGTGCTGTCGCGGACCGACCTGGTCGAGGGCCGTTCGTCGGATCCCGGCATCTGGCATGGGACCGCAATGGCGGAGGAATTCCTGCGGGGAGTGTCCATGACCGACACGGCCGCCGGCGGCTCCGCGGTGCGCCTGCGTCTGTACAACGCCTACGGGGCCAACGAGACGGCCACCAGCTTCGATGTGACCCGAGGCGTGCTCAGGGCCGCGGAGGACGGCGTGCGCATCCTAAGCCTGAGCCTCGGGGGTCCGGAACCCAGCCCGATGCTCCAGGAGGCACTGGCCTCGTTTGCCGAACAGGGTGGACTCGTATTCGTCGCCGCCGGCAACCAGGGCAGTGAGGCCCCGTTCTATCCCGCGGCCGATCCCCGGGTGATCGCCGTGACCGCGGTCAACCGGGAGGGCGGCCCCATGCCCTGGGCGAACCGGGGGAACTATGTCGACGTCGGCGCCCCGGGCGTCACCTACATCCCCTTCCAGGGCCAGACCTGGGTCGTCCGCGGGACCTCGCCCGCCACCGCCCTGACCGCCGGCATGGCTGCAGGCTATGCCGACCGCACCGGAGCACCCCTTGGGGCGGTCCGGGACACGATCCTCCGCGACCTCTCCTTCCAGCCCAAACCCTGATCCTAGGCACCCAACGATCCGGCATTCACCCGGATCGACGGATGCGGCGGCTCCAGACTGCAGGCCACGTGGGCATAAAAAACCCCGCCCTGGCCGTATGAGACAGGTCCCTTCTACCGAAGAGACCAGGTGGGAACAGCGGGCAGCCTGCCGCCTTCCTATAAAGGAGGCCTGGCGTGGGACTGCTTAGGTAACCGCTTTGATGTTCCCGAGGTTGAGATAAGGTCGAAGGACGCTGTCTCGATTCACGCACCGGGCAGGGAAAACTGAAAAGGAACAACCGACGATGAGACGCTAGGCGTCGCGTCGGACCGGTTCAAGCCCGGCCCTTGTCCCTTTTTCGCCAGCCATCGCGGTCCGTGTCGGAACCGCGGGCGACACAGGCCGCCGCTAGGCGAGGAGTTCCTTCACCACGCGGCTTTCCTCGACACCGGTCAACCGCTGGTCGAGTCCCTGGTACTTGTACGTGAACCGGTCGTGCCGGATCCCCAGCAGGTGCAGCACGGTGGCGTGCAGATCCCGGATGTGCACCGGGTTGTCGACGATGTTGTAGGAGAAGTCGTCGGTCTCGCCGTAGACCATCCCGCCCTTGGCGCCACCACCGGCCATCCACATCGAGAAGCAGCGCGGATGATGGTCGCGCCCGTAGTTGTCCTTCGAAAGCCCCCCCTGGCTGTAGATGGTGCGACCGAACTCGCCGCCCCAGATGATGAGGGTGTCATCGAACAGGCCCCGCGCCTTGAGATCGGTGATCAGGCCGTAGATGGGACGGTCGATGTCCTGGCACTGCATCGGAAGCCGCCCCGCGATGTTCCCGTGGTGATCCCAGTTGTTGAGATAGACCTGGACGAAGCGGACGCCGCGCTCGACGAGCCGCCGGGCGAGCAGGGCCGTGTAGCCGAAGCTGCCCGGCTTGCGGGCCGACTCGCCGTAGAGCTCATAGGTGGACGCCGGCTCGTTGGCCACCTGGGTCAGTTCCGGAACGCTCGACTGCATCCGGAACGCCATCTCGTACTGCTGGATCCGGGTCTCCGTCTCGGGATCCCCCAGACGCCGGTGCTCGAGCTCGTTCAGCCGTCGGAGTCCATCGAGCTGGAGCCGTCGGAGATCGGAGGGCACTCCGGGCGGGTTGTTGATGTAGAGGATCGGATCGCCGGCGCTGCGGAAGGAGACCCCCGCATGCTCCCCGGGCAGGAAGCCGCTCGACCACAGACGGGCGCTGATGGCCTGGATCTGTTCCTTGTTCGTGGGCTCCGCGACGAGCACCACGAAGGTCGGGAGGTTCTGGTTCATCGACCCTAGCCCGTAGCTGACCCAGGACCCCATGCAGGGTCGACCCGAGTTCATGTTGCCGGTCTGGATGTAGGAGATGGCCGGTTCGTGGTTGATCGCCTCGGTGTGCATCGACCGGATCAGGCAGAGGTCGTCGACCACCTTGGCGGTGTTCGGGAGGAGCTCGGAGTTCATCCAGAGGCCGTTCGATCCGACCTGGCTGAACCTGAACTTCGACGGGGCGATCGGGAACCGGGACTGTCCCGAGGTCATGGTCGTGAGCCGCTGTCCCTTGCGGATGGATTCGGGCAGGTCCTTGTCGTACCAGTCGACCATCCTCGGTTTGTGGTCCCAGAGGTCCATCTGGGCGGGCCCACCGACCATGTGGAGGTAGATGACCCGCTTGGCCCTGGGGGCGAAGTGGGGCAGGAGCGTCTCGACGGGGGTTCCTTCGGTGGCCCAGGTCCGGAGCCCCTCGCCGAGCAGGCTCGAGAGGGCGGCGTAGCCGAGCAGGTGACGGCTGCGGCCGAAGAAGTGGCGGCGGGTCTCGCGTCGGGCGAATTCAGTGATGGGGTCCATGGGGTCGGTCTCCTTGGGAGCTGCGGCTTATTTGTTGAGGACCTCGTCGAGGTTGAACAGCTGGTTGGCCACGAGGGTGAGGGCGGCGAGGTCCGGGGTGGGAACACCGCCGGAGGGCCTGAGTTCACCGATGCCCATGAGCTGGTCGGCGGCCTCGGGATGGCCTCGATAGAACGTGGAGAACTCGTCGAACGACCGGCGCACCATCCCCTGCTCCTCCGGGGTCAACGGCCGCATGAGGAGCCGTTCCGAGACCCGTTCCACCGCGCGGTGGGGGTTCCCGGACGCCTCGGTCCAGGCCCTTTCGGCCAGACGTCGTGCCGCCTCGATGAACTGGGGGTCGTTCAGGGTTGCCAGGGCCTGGAGCGGGGTGTTCGTCCGCTCGCGTCGGGTACACGACACCTCGCGGCTGGGCGCGTTGAAGATCTCCATCGATGCCGGGGGCGCGGCGCGTTTCCAGAAGGTGTAGAGCGAGCGACGGTACAGGGCATCGCCCGAGTCCCGCTCGTAGCGCTTGGTGTTGCTCTCGGGCATCGCAACCGCCTCCCAGACGCCCTCGGGTTGGTAGGGTTTGACGCTGGCACCGCCCACCTTGGGCACCAGGAGCCCGCTGGCCGCCAACGCATAGTCGCGCACCATCTCGGCATCCATGCGGAACCTGGGTCCGCGGCTGACCAGCCGGTTCTGGGGATCCTTCTCCAGCTTCTCCGGGGTGACCCGCGCGTCCTGACGATAGGCCTGGGACATCACCACCTGCTTGAAGAAGCGCTTCACGTCCCAGCCACTCTCGCGGAAGTCCACCGCCAGCCAGTCGAGGAGTTCCGGGTTCACCGGGGTCTCGCCCATGATGCCGAAGTCCTCGGTGGTCTTGACGAGACCGGTTCCGAAGAGCTCCTGCCAGAACCGGTTGACCGTGACGCGGGCAAGAAGCGGGTTCTCGGGCGACACCAGCCACAGGGCGAGACCCATCCGGTTCCTCGGGGCACCCTCGGGCAGCGGGTTCAGCGCCGCCGGAACATTGGCCTCGACCCGTTCGCCAGGCTTGTCGTACTGGCCCCGGGCGAGCAGGGCCGCCATGGGCTTGGAGTCGGCCTTCTCCCGCTGGATATGGGTCACGGGATGGCGCCGACGGATCCCGTCGCGCTCGGCCTCGAGCCGGGCCAGGGCCTCCCGCGCCTCGAGAACCGGCCTGGACTGGGTCTGGATGAAGGTCTCCAACAGCACGCCGCGGACCTCGGCGTTCCAGTCGGGAACGGGTTTTCCAACGACCTGGAGCAGGAGAGGATTCCGGGCCAGCGCCGTGATCTCCGTCGAGGAAAGCACCCGGGAGAAGACCCGGACATCCTGCAGCGCCACGCCATCGAAGTGGTCGCCTCCGGACCGCTGCGCGAACGTCAGCGGAGCCCGGGCCCGGATCGTCCCGGTCAGGGGCTTGTCGGTCTCGATGGACACCGGGACCGGGACGCCATCGACATGGATCGACACTCCTGAGGGCTTGCCGGAGCCGTCATAGCCCATCCACACATGCTGCCACTGGCCCTTCCGCACGACGGAGTCCTTCGTGGCCACCTTGATCGCGCTGTCAGGCCATTTGTGGATGATGTGGGTGGCGAACTGGCCCCCCTGGACCCAGAGGTCCCAGCCCCGGTAGGACTCCGACGGCGGATCCATCCGGGCCAGCACGGCGGCGGTGGCGTTGGAGTCGGCGGGCACCCGGATCCAACCGCCGAACGAGAAGGACTGGTTCGTCTCGAACGCGCCGACGTCCTCGACCCGGGCGGTGGCGTCCTTGCCAAAGACGGGGGCCGGTCCGAACAGGCCGTTGGTGCGGAGGGTGATCGGCCCGGCGGTCGGCACCTCGATCCCCTTCCCCGCGACGGTCACCGGGATCGGGTTCGTTTGGCCGGAGGCCAGGGCGGCCCGGAAGGTCTGGCCCGGGAGTTCCAACCCCGACTCGAGTGCCGGTTTCCGGAGTCCACCAATCCAGCGCTCCATCGCGGGTCCGGCCTCCGAACGGGCCTGGTCGACGGCCTTCTTCGCGGCGTCGATCTGCCCCAGCAGCGCTGCCCACCGGTCGGCGTCGACGGGATCGGTCACGACGACCATGCTGGCGTTGGCGCCATCCTTCACGTTGCCGTCGAATCCCGACTGCTGCGTGTTCCGGAAGAACGCCGCCATGGAGTAGAAATCCCGCTGGGTGAAGGGATCGAACTTGTGGTCGTGACAGGCACTGCAGTTGGTCGTGAGCCCCAGGAAGACCCAGCCGGTGGTCGAGACCCGGTCATTGGCGTAGCCGACGAGGTTCTCCTCCTCGATGGTGCCCCCCTCGTTGGTGGTCATGTTGCACCGGTGGAAGCCGGTGGCCACGAGCTGGTCCTGGGTGGGATCGGGCAGGAGATCCCCGGCGATCTGCTCGACGACGAACCGGTCGAACGGCTGGTTCCGGTTGAAGGCCGCGATCACCCAGTCGCGGTAGGGCCACATCTCGCGGTAGTTGTCGAAATGCAGACCGTGGGTGTCGGCATAGCGGGCGGCATCCAACCAGTAGCGGCCCCGATGTTCACCCCAGCGAGGGCTGTCGAGGAGGCGGTCGACCCAGCGCTCGTAGGCGTCCGGGGAGGTGTCCTTCACGAAGGCCTCGACCTCCCCGGGCAGCGGGGGGAGTCCGGTGAGGTCGAGGGCTACCCGACGCGCCAGCGTCCGGCGATCCGCCTCCGGGTTCATCGTCAGGCCTTTGGCCGCCAGCTTCGCCGACACGAAGGCGTCGATGGGAGTGCGGCCGGACCCCTGGGGCGCCGCAGGCCGCTCGGGTTTGAGGAAGGACCAGTGGGGCTGCCACGCCGCCCCCTCGAGGATCCAGCGTCGGATCAGCTCCTTCTGCTCGGCCTTGAGCTCCTTGTGGGATTCCGGCGGCGGCATGAGCTCGTCGGGATCGGTGTGCACCAGCCGTTTCCAGAGCGCGCTCTGTTCGGGCTTCCCTGGGACCACCACCGGTCCCTCGCCCTTGGTCTGGCCGAAGAGGCTTTCCCGGGTGTCGAGCCGCAGGCCCGCCTTGCGCGACCCGGGATCGGGACCGTGACAGGCGAGGCAGTTCTCGGAGAGGAGGAGTCGGACGTCCCGGTTGAACTGGAGGTCCGGGGAAGCGGCGAGGACGAGTCCGGATCCGAGGACCAGGGAAATCCTCCGGACTGTCTTCAGCGGCCGCTGTCGGGAGTCGAGCATGATATGTCGGGTGCCGGAACCATCGTAGGAACGCACTCCCGACGATGTCCACCGGACGATCCACAGGTTGGGACGACTTCCCGGGAAGGCCTCATCAAAGAAACTCCCACCGGAACCCAACCGGGTCGGTGCCGGCGGTCCACTCCGGCGCCCGGGCGCCCCGACAATCCTCATCAGGCGCGGGGCGGCGCCGCCAACAGATCCACCACCGAGATGCCCCGCAGCTCGAAAAGGCGCCGGATGGTGTCCTCGATCAGGTTGTTCGGGCAGCTTGCTCCGGCGGTGATGCCAACCGTGAGGTCCCGGTTCAACGGGTACCAGTCCCGGGTCTCCACCTCCATGCAGGTGTGCTGGTTCCAGTGCTCGATGGCATGGGCCGACTTCATCTTGGAGGCGTTCTTGATGAAGTAGGTGGGGAGGACCTTCTCGCCCATCTCGGCGAGATGGGATGTGTTGGAGGAGTTGTAGCCCCCGACGACGACGAGGAGGTCCATCGGCTCCCGGAGCATCCGCTGCAGGGCATCCTGACGGTCCTGGGTGGCGCCACAGATGGTGTCGAACACCCGGAAATGCTGGGCCAGCGCCGCGGTTCCATGCCGTTTCTCGATGGCGGCCCGAATGCGACGCTGCACCTCCTCGGTCTCTCCGCGCAGCATCGTCGTCTGGTTGGCCACACCCACCGCGGCCAGGTGGACATCGGGATCGAAGCCCTGCGAGTAGGCGCCCCGGAACCGGTCGAGGAAGCCCTGCCGATCCCCACCGTTGACGATGTAGTCGCAGACAAAATCGGTCTCCTGGAGGTCGAACACCACGAGGTAGTGACCGTTCCCGTAGGCGCCGGCCTGGGAGGTCGTCGCCTTGGTCTCCTCGTGCTTCGCCTTGCCGTGGATGATGCTGGTGACGCCGTCGCGGCTGTACTGGCGGACCCGCTTCCAGACGCTCATCACGTCGCCGCAGGTGGTGTCTACCGTCTGGCATCCGGTGGCCTCGAGACGGCGTCGGGTCGAGACCTCGGTGCCGAAGGCCGGGATGATGACGACGTCGCCGGGTCCCAGCGACAGGCTGGCGATCTCCTCGTCGCTGGGTTTGGGGGAGATGGAGACGATGCCGAGGTTGCGGATCTGGTCGTTGACCTCGGGGTTGTGGATGATCTCGCCGAGCAGGAAGATGCGGGCGGGGTCCGGAAAGACGTTCCGGGCGGCGTAGGCCAGGTCGATCGCCCGTTCGACCCCGTAGCAGAAGCCGAACTCCTTCGCGAGCTTCACGGTCAGACCCGCATGCGAGAGGAGGCCTCCCTGGGCCCGGATCCGCTCCACAAGCTCGCTGCGATAGTGGGCCACCACCTGGGCGGAGACGGCCTCCATGACGTCGGGCCGGCGAAGGTTGATCTTCTTCGGGGAATTCTCGGGGGCGTTCGGGGGATTGGCGGACATCGTCGTTGGCGCAGCCTAATCGAGTCGACCCGATCGTCGAGCGATCAGTGGAGGCAGAGGTGGAGGCGGAGGTGGGCTCCCGGGGCTCAGGAGACGACCCAGTCGACAATCGCCTTCTGGACGTGGAGCCGATTCTCGGCCTCGGCGAAGATCGTCTCCGCGTGGTCATCGAGGGTGTCGGCGTCGATCTCCTTGCCGCGGTAGGCGGGCAGGCAGTGCATGACGAGGGCATTGGGCCGGGCGCGCTTCACGAGGTCCCGGTTGATCTGGTAGCCGCCGAGGTCGCGGACCCTCTGGGCGGACTCCGACTCCTTGCCCATGGACACCCAGACGTCGGTGTAGAGGAGATCCGCCCCGGTCGCCGCCCAGGAGAGGTCCCGGGTGAGCACCACGCGTCCACCGGACTGCAAATACCAACAGCGGGCATCGGCCGGGAGTCCCGGGATCACCGCCCCGAGGGTTCCACCGGCACGGACCAGGAGGCTGTCGGCCGGGTGGTAGGACGGCGGCGCCGCCAGCCGCAGCTCGAAGCCGAGCCGGGCCGCCGCGAAGATCCAGCTGGCGGGAACGTTGCACGCCGCGTCCCCGACATAGGTGACGACCTTCCCAACAATCGGTTCGCCCCGCCGTTCCTCGAAGGTGTGGATGTCGGTCAGGATCTGACAGGGATGCTCGTCGTCCGTCAGGGCGTTGATGGTGGGAACGCCGGAGAATTGCGCGAACACCTCGACATCCGATTGAGCGAAGGTCCGGATGACCGCCCCATGGATCATGCGACCCAGCACACGGGCCGTGTCCTGGATGGGCTCGCCCCGACCGAGTTGGATGTCGTTGGCGTTGAGGAAGAGCACGTTGGCGCCGAGTTCCCGGAGACCGACCTCGAAGCTGACTCGGGTGCGGGTGGAGGACTTGCTGAAGATCATCGCCCAGGACTGGCCCTCGAGCGGCCTTGGGTGGGAACGCCGATTGCGTTTGAAGCCGTCCACCCGGCCGAGGATCGACCGGAAATCCCCGACGGTGAGCGACTCGAGACTCAGCAGATGTTTCATCAGACCCTTTCAGCCCGTGGCGAAAGCCGAAGACTGAAGCGCCATACGGGGGCCTTGTGAATCGAAATTCTTGTTGTAACCCGGGGCCCGAGACGGCCCCAAGCCGGCATCGGGGCATCGCACCCACGTCCCCAAAAAGTCCCCGGTTCCGTTTTGGACTCCGATCCGCTATACTCTCGCCAGTGATGTTGACGCCCACCCGAGCCGAGAAACGCATGCTGCAGCTGGTGCTGCTGCTCGCGGTTTCCGGCCTTGTCGGCAAGGTCTGGCTCCGGACCCATCCCCCTTCCCCGGAACCGCCGGCCATCGCGCAGGGCGTTGGCGGGATCCGCTGATCATGGCGCAGGTCGACCTCGATTCACTTCTCAACCCGGTGCTGGAGCGCGACCCGCGCTACGCCAGGGCCGCGTACCACTTCGTCTGCGAGGCCCTCGACCACACCCAGGGCCTGCGCGGATCCACACCGGGACGGAAGACCCACGTGACCGCCCAGGAACTGCTCGAGGGTATCCGCCAGTATGCGCTCCAGCAGTTCGGCCCTCTCGCCTGCACCGTCCTCGACGAGTGGGGGGTGCGGTCGTGTCCCGACTTCGGCGAGATCGTCTTCAACCTCATCGACCACGAGATCTTCTCCAAGACGGACACCGACTCCCGGGAGGACTTCCGGGAGGGCTTCGATTTCGACGGCGCGTTCCGCCGCCCCTTCACCCCGGGCCAGGCACTGTCGCAGGGGGAGTCCTGACATCCCGACACCCTGTCGCCCCAGGAACCCACCCATCCGCCACGGGGTGGATTCCGGGGCGGGCCGACCCGAAACCCTCCTTCCCGACACTTCATTCCAATGACCTCCAACTCCTGCCCGATGACCGACGGCGTTGTCCTAACGACCCTCCCCAACGGTTTCCAGCTGATCCTGAAGGAGGACCACAGCGCGCCGGTGGTCAGTGCCCAGATCTGGTGCCGTGCCGGAAGCATCGACGAGGGGCGTTGGCTGGGGGCGGGTCTGTCGCACGTCCTCGAGCACATGCTCTTCAAGGGCACCTCCACCCGACCGGGGGCCCGGATCGACCAGGAGGTCCAGAGCGCCGGTGGCTACATGAACGCCTACACGTCGTTCGACCGCACCGTCTACTGGATCAACGTCCCGAACACCGGCGCCCGGGTCGCCATCGACATCCTGTGCGACATCGTCCAGAACGCGACACTGCCCGAGGAGGAACTCGTCAAGGAACTCGATGTCATCCGACGCGAGATGGACATGGGACAGGACGATCCCGGCCGCCGCAGCGGGAAGCGCCTCTTCGAGACCGCCTACGTCCGCAGCCCCTACCGGTACCCGGTCATCGGCATCCCCGACATCTTCAACCGGATCACGCGGGCCGACCTCCTGTCCTACTACTCGGAGAAATACGCACCCAACAACTGCTTCCTCGTGGTGGTGGGTGACTTCCAGGTGTCCGAGGTGGTGGACCAGGTCACGAAGGCCTTCTCTGGGACCGGGGCCCGGGCCGTCCCACCGGCGCCTGTGATCCCGGAGCCTCCCCAGACCGCCCCCCGCGAGGTGGTGGAGGAGGCACCCGTCGAGCTCTGCCACTTCCACCTGGCCTGGCACATCCCGGACGTCCGCCACGAGGACGCCCCCGCGCTGGAGGTGCTGGCGACGCTGGCCGGACACGGCCGGAGCTCGCGGCTCTACCGCGAGGTCCGCGATCGGGCCGCGCTGGTGCATTCGGTGAGCGCCTGGACCTATTCGCCCGGGCACGAGGGTCTGTTCGGGGTCAGCGGGACCTGTGACGGCCCGCGGTTGTCGGAGGCCCGGTCCGCCATCCTCGGGGAGCTGGAGCGGATGAAGACCGAGCGGGTGGGAGGCGACGAACTCTCCAAGGCCCTCAAGCAGTTCACCGCCGGAGCGCTCGCCAGCCGGAAGACGATGGAGGGCCAGGCGGAGGATCTCGGCTCAAACTGGATGCGGGCCCACGACCTCGGCTTCAGCGAACGCTTCCTCGAGGCGATCCGACGGCTCACCCCGGCCGACCTCCACTCCGTGGCCCAGCGCTACCTGACGGACGCCAACCGGACCGTCTACGGCCTCGTCCCGGAGGGCCAGGTCGCCAGGACCGTCACCCGCCCGACGACCGTGTCGGAGAACCCGGTGCGACTGACCCGGCTGCCCAACGGGCTGCGGCTGCTGGTGAAGGAGGACCATCGCCTCCCCTTCGTGGAGTTCCGTCTCGCCCTGCATGGCGGACTGCTCAGCGAATCGGAGTCCGACTCCGGCATCGGCACCCTGCTCTGTCGGATGCTCTCCAAGGGGACCCATCACCGGAGCGCCGAGCAGCTGGCTGCCGCCATCGAGGGCCTCGGGGCCAGCCTGGAGCCCTTCGCCGGGAACCACAGCATGGGGCTTACGGGCGAGTTCCTCCGGGAGGATTTCGCGACTGGACTCGACCTGCTCACCGACGTCCTCCTCAACCCCGCCCTGCGTCCGGACGCCCTCGAGCGGGAACGGGCCGCCCAGCTCGCCGCGATCCGGGGGCAGCGGGACCAGCTGCTCAAATGCGCCTTCACAGGCATGCGCCGCGGCCTGTTCGGACCCCGGGGCTACGGTCTCGACCTCTCCGGCACCGAGTCGTCGGTGAATGTCCTCAACCCCGGCATGCTCGGGGCCTTCCATCGACGCTGGATCACCTCCTCCAACGCCGTGCTCGCCGTCTATGGTGATCTCCAGGCCGATGCGGCGATCGAGGTGATCCAGGCCTCGCTCGGGTCGTGGACCGGTGCGGCCGTCACCCCGGACCTCGGCGGCGGGGTCGGCATCCACCAGGCCCGGCACCTCGAGACCCGGGAGAAGGAGCAGGCGGTGATCGCCCTCGGGTACCCGGGGACGACCTTCGACAACCCCGACCGCTAAAAGCTGGAACTGCTCCAGGAGGCCTGTTCGGACATGGGCAGCCGGCTGTTCCTGCGGATCCGGGACACGCTCGGGCTGGCCTACTACGTCGGAGCCTCGCACTTCATCGGCCGACGCCCAGGCTACTTCGCCTTCTACTGCGGCACCGCACCGCAGCACTGCGAGCAGGTGGAGTCGGAACTGCGGGCGCAGGCGGAGCTGCTGCGAACCGCAGGTCTGACCCCCGAGGAGCTGGCCCGGGCCAAGGCGAAGGTCGTTGGGCAGAGGAAGATTGCCCGTCAGGATCTCGGCCACCAGGCCATGACCGCCGCCCTCGATGAGCTCTACGGACTCGGTTACCAGCACGGGGACACCGAGGACGACCGTTTCGAGAAGGTGACCCTCGAGGAGATCGCCGCCGTCGCAGGACGCTACCTGGCGTCCGACCGATCGGTCGTTTCAGTGGTCCGCGGTCAGGACGCCGGGGCGGCCTGATAGGCCTCCATGCCGACGCAGGAGCAGACAAGGTTCCGATCCCCGAAGACGTTGTCGACCCGTCCCACCGCGGGCCAGAACTTGAACTGGCGCAGTCCGGCCACGGGATAGGCGGCCTGTTCCCGGCTGTACGGCCGATCCCATCGGTCTGCCGACACCACCTCGGCGGGATGCGGGGCGTTCTTGAGCGGGTTGTTCTTCGGATCCACCGCCCCGGACTCCACGGCCTGGATCTCGGCATGGATGGTGATCATCGCATCGCAGAACCGGTCCAGCTCCGCCTTCGACTCCGACTCCGTCGGCTCGACCATCAGGGTCCCGGCGACCGGCCAGCTCAGGGTCGGTGCGTGGAATCCGTAGTCCATGAGCCGCTTGGCGACGTCCTCCGCCGTGACCGACTTGAACGGGCGGAGGTCGAGGATGCATTCGTGGGCCACGAGGCCGTTCGACCGGTAGAGGGTCGGGAAGTGGTTCTCGAGACGCTTGGAGACGTAGTTGGCGACGAGGATCGCAACCTCGGTCGCGCGGGTGAGACCGGTCGACCCCATCATGACGATGTACATCCAGGGGATGACACAGATGCTGGCGCTACCCCAGGGGGCGGCGCTGACGGCACCGATCGGGTCCTCGCCGCCGAGGTTTACAACGGCGTGTCCAGGCAGGAACGGCACCAGATGCTCCACCACTCCGATGGGTCCGACCCCGGGTCCACCCCCGCCGTGCGGGATGCAGAAGGTCTTGTGAAGGTTGAGGTGGCAGACGTCGGCCCCGATGATCGCCGGGGAGGTGAGGCCGACCTGGGCGTTCAGATTGGCGCCGTCCATGTAGACCTGTCCGCCCGCCTCGTGCACCGCCGCGCAGATGTCGCGGATCGCCGTCTCGAAGACGCCATGGGTGCTCGGGTAGGTGATCATCAGGCAGGACAGACGGTCCCGGTTCTGGTCGATCTTGGCCCGGAGGTCGGCGACGTCGATGTTCCCATCGCGGTCACAGGCGACCGGCACAACGGTCATGCCGGCCATCACCGCGCTGGCGGGATTCGTGCCATGGGCACTTGTCGGAATCAGGCAGACCTGGCGGTGCCCTTCCCGGCGGGACTCGTGCCACGCACGGATCACCAGCAGTCCGGCGTACTCGCCCTGGGACCCGGCATTCGGCTGGAGCGACACACCTGCGAACCCGGTGACCTCGCACAGCCACTGCTCCAGCTCACCGAAGAGCTGCTGATAGCCCCGGGTCTGGGACACGGGGGCGAACGGGTGGATCGCACCGAACTCGGGCCAGCTCACCGGGATCATCTCGGAGGTGGCGTTGAGCTTCATGGTACAGGAGCCCAACGGGATCATTCCGTGGCAGAGCGAGAAGTCCTTCGACTCGAGCCGACGCAGGTACCGGAGCATCTCCGTCTCGCTGTGATACCTGTTGAACACCGGGTGCTGCAGGAAGGGGCTGGACCGGAGGGGAAGGACCGGCTGGACGGGCTGCAGCTGGGCCAGCGAGAGCGCCGCGCCACCGGGGAAGAGCCGGAGCACCTGCAGGACCTCCTCAGGGGTCGTGGGCTCATCGAGAGCGATGGACACCCGCGAGGCGTCGACCCGACGCAGGTTGATCCGCTGGGCCTCGGCGGCCCGGAGGATCGCCGCGGAATCGGCCACTGCCACGGTCAGGGTGTCGAAGAAGGTCGTGTTTGCCGGAGCCAGCCCCAGCCGCTGGAGTCCCGTGGCCAGGAGTCCCGTCAGGTGGTGCACACGGCGGGCGATCGCGGTCAGACCCTCCGGTCCATGGTAGCAGGCGTAGGCCATCGCCATGTTCGCCAGCAGGGCCTGGGCGGTGCAAATGTTCGAGGTCGCCTTGTCCCGGCGGATGTGCTGTTCCCGGGTCCCCAGCGAGAGACGCAGTGCGGGGCGACCGAGGGAATCCTTCGAGACACCGACCAGCCGACCAGGCATCTGACGCTTGTAGGCATCCCGGGTCGCGAAGAACGCGGCGTGGGGTCCCCCATACCCGAGCGGCACGCCAAAGCGCTGGGCGCTGCCCACCGCCACATCGGCCCCGAACTCGCCGGGCGCCTTCAGGAGGGTGAGCGACAACAGGTCGGCCGCAACCACCAGGAGCATCCCGGCCGCCTTCACGGACCCGGCAAACGTGGTGAAGTCGGACACGGAACCCTCGGTCGACGGATACTGGATCACGGCACCGAAGAAGGTCTGGTCCGGCTGGAACGTCCTCCAGTCCCCGACCACCACCTCGAATCCCAGGGCCCGGGCGCGGGTGCGGACCAGGTCGATGTTCTGGGGATGGCAGTCGGCCGCCACAAAGAACCGGGAGGGCACGGCGGCGCCGGCGGCCTCCCCTTCCTTGACCCGGTGGCAGAGCATCATGGCCTCGGCGCAGGCCGTGGCCTCGTCGAGGAGCGACGCATTGGCGATCTCGAGTCCCGTGAGATCGCACACCATCGTCTGGAAGTTGAGCAGCCCCTCGAGCCGCCCCTGGGAGATCTCCGCCTGATAGGGGGTGTAGGAGGTGTACCAGCCCGGGTTCTCGAGGATGTTCCGGAGAATGACGGGCGGGGTGACGGTCCCGTGGTAGCCCATGCCGATGAATGACCGGAAGACCTGGTTCTTCGACGCCACTCCTCGAAGCCGCACCAGGGCATCGGACTCGGAAAGGGGGGCGGGAATGTTGAGCGGCGAGGACAGACGGATCGGGGCCGGCACCGCCCGGTGGATCAGATCCCCGAGCGATCCCATCCCGAGGAACCGGAGCATTTCCTGCTGTTCGGTCTCCGACGGACCCAGGTGACGGTGGAGGAACTCGGACGAGGAGGACGGGAATGGGCTGGCGCTCACGGTGATGGAAGAAGCCGGCGACTGCCGGAAACAGCCCGCGAAACTACGGCCTGACGGGGTCCGTGCAAGCGCTCAGTGCCCCGGAGGACGCCGATCGAAGCGAAGCGACACCCGGAACTCTCAGGACCGACGCTTCCACTCGACCTTCGGGGGTTCCGGGAGTCCCAGCACCCGATAGGCGGTCCGGAAGTGCATCTTGGCCACCTGGCGCAGCCCAGCTTCGCCATGCCGCTCCACCAGCCGACGTCCCGCGTCCTCCACCGCGGCGGACGCCCCCTTCGGCAGCGTCACCCCCAGGGTCTCCCCAAGACGCTTCAGCCGCTGGACGAACTCGTCACGCGCGAGAATCGACGCCGCCGCGACGGCCAGGTCCTCCTCGGCCCGGTGGCGCTGGACCAGCTCGATCTCACGTCCAAGGGACATCAGCGCCTTGGCGACCGTGTCCTTGTCCTGGGCGAACTGATCGCTGATGGCCCGCACCGGCGCCGGAACCATCCGGTGGCGCTGAAGCAGCAGGTTTTCGATGACCCGGGCATGGCCCCAGGCCAGGACCCGGTTCACCGAACCGTTGCGCTGGTGCATCCGGTTGTAGGCCTCGTTCCCGATCGTCACGACCGTGTGCACACATCCGGGAGTCTCACGGATGCGGGTCGCGAGGTCGGCGATCCGGGAATCGCTGCCAATGTTCTTTGAATCCTGGATCCCAGCATCCTTCCAGGCCCGGACGACGTCGGCGTTCACATAGACCCCGGCGATGCAGAGGGGGCCGAAGAAGTCGCCCTTGCCGGATTCGTCGACACCCAATCGCGGCAGCAGTCGTTCCGGCTCGAGCTCCTCCTCATACCCGAGCCGAGCGCTCCCGAGGACCTCGGGCTCCAGCGCGAACTCGACAAACTCCCGGGTGCCCTTGCCCTGGACGACAACCTTGCCGGACGCGTAGAGAGTCACATTGAAGTCGGGCTTCACCCCGCTGACCCTGGCGTGGTCGACCTCTCGGAGCTGGAAGTTCCCATCGCGGATCAGGGCCTCCAGCCGGTCCATCTGATCCGGGTCCAACTTGGCGGTGTAGGTCGTCACCCCGGTGAGGTTCGGGATTCGGCCCACGGAGCACAAACACTCTCTGGTCCCCTCACCGTTCTACGACTTCGGCGAACGATCTAGAACGGTACACAGTGAATTCCAACGAGTCCCCAACGAGTCTCCTGTTGCCCCCAAAAAAACGCGCCGGTAACCTATCCGAGATGAAGTCCAAAATATCAGCAACCGCTCTTACGGTCTTGCTGGCAAACCTTGATGTTCAAGGAGGTCAACTCGGAATCAAGAGAGCTTCAATCAATCCCGTCAGCAGAAAGGTTTCAGGCGGTGGCACCTACGCGATGGTTGCAACCGTGCAGCCCATTTCCGTCTCGACTGGGGGGCCTTTTTCTATGACTTCAGTCGTAACCGCAGATCCAGCAACTGTTCGAGAAAAACCTCACCAGACGGCCCTACTTCGAGCAGATGGTTCGCTGGTGATCAGGTGGGAAACGCCAACACTCTTTCAATTCCAAATTCCCCAGGAAGCGGATTCGGTTGATGCCCAGAGCTGGTTTCCGAGGAGATTCGAAATGACCCCTTACGGAGGGATTATGACGGCACCATACAAGTCAGATGCCTCATTTAGATTCTTCCGGCTGACGAACCCGAAATCCTCCAATAATCCATGAAAGAGATGCTTGTTCGATTCCTTTGCTTGTTCCTCGCACTTCTTCCGCTGCGGGCCCAGCACTTCAATTTTCAGGGGCAACTGACCGACGACGGTCTCCCTGCGTCAGGAAACTTTGACTTCATCTTCTCGCTATTCGACGCGAGCACTGGAGGAAAGCAGCTCGGATCTTCGATAGCGGCCAACGGGATCGATGTTAGACAAGGAATATTAGCCACCCATTAACCTTTTCCACCGCGGACCTTGCGAATGGCGGGCGATTCATTCAGGTGTTCGTGAAGCCCAGCACGGGCACCGCATGGACAGCTCTCTTGCCGAGGCAGGAGATTGCAGCTGTTCCTTTGGCTCTCTACGCCTTGAGCGGCAATCCCGGTCCTCCTGGGGATTCAGGAGCCATGGGCCCCGCTGGACCTCAGGGACCCAAAGGCGATACAGGTGTAACCGGGCCCCAGGGGCCCAAGGGAGATGCAGGAGCCGCAGGTCCCACAGGACCCCAAGGACCAAAAGGTGACCCGGGTACGACCGGTCCTCAGGGGCTCAAGGGCGACACAGGCGCAACCGGGCCCCAGGGGCCCAAGGGAGATGCAGGAGCCGCAGGTCCCACAGGACCCCAAGGACCAAAAGGTGACCCGGGTACGACCGGTCCTCAGGGGCTCAAGGGCGATACAGGTGCAACCGGTCCCCAGGGGCCTCAGGGAGATGCAGGAGCCGCAGGTCCTACAGGACCCCAAGGACCAAAGGGCGACACGGGCAGTGTTGATACCTCTCTTTTGGACAACACCGTCAAGCTAACCCTCCCGGACACCTCCAGACAGGCTACCGCGACGGCAAATGTCACTTCGGGCTTCATCACCAGCGTAACCGTCACCGACGGCGGCGGCTTGTATACCGGAAACCCATCGGTGACGGTATCCGACCCGACAGGGACCGGCGCACGGTTCGATGCCATTACCCAGAACGGCTCCATTATCGCCATCGTCGTGGGGGCGGTCGGCAGTGGCTATACCAACCCGCGGTTGACGATTTCCCCCCCGAACTCCTTCCCGACCCAAACAGTCTCGGCAGCCACAGTTTTTACAGGCAATAACCGCTTCACCGGGAGTTTTACAGGGGACGGATCCGCCTTGGTCAACCTGCCTGTCAATATTGGAAGCCTTGTACAGCTAGTCCGCGGTAATCTCGAATTCCCGGAGACTCCACAACGGAGCGTTGTGAAACAGGCAACCGCCAACGGCTTCGTTTGGGGTGTCATTGTCAACGGGAGGCGATGGCAGTTCATTCCGACAGTACCAAAGACTCGAATCTCCGTAGGTTCCAGCTCCGGCAGCCTTACCGAAAGGGCAGTCTACATTGCCGAATTCAATTTTTACCGTGGACCAGAAGGGTACCAGGACGTGGTCGGTTCATTCACAGTGATGGTCCCAATTTACAAAGGAGAGTTCTACCAAGCCGAAATGTTGAATTTCGATGGTACCCTCTACTTTATGGCTCTCGGGAATTGACGATCGCTGACCAAGGGTTCAACGGGTTGTGTCAAGGAGCCTGTCGATTCCATTGATGCTAGTTTTCGCACTCTGTTGGAGCGGCGAAAACGGATAATTGGGACACAAATGCTTTGTCTAAACTGTTCGCACCGGAAACCCATGAACCATGGAACTTTGGCGGACTGGGCGAATCTCGCTGAGCAATAGGTCAACAGTTCCCCCCCATTCCCGTACCCTGAGTTGGGAGTTGAGGGAGTGCGGGGTGCCCCGTACGGTGCGCCTCCAGTTCCGGCGCCCCCGTGGTGCCCCCCAATGAAACACCATCTGGATTTCGAAAAGCCGATCCTCGAGCTGCAGAAGAAGCTTCAGGATCTCCGGCAGCACCCCGAGAACCACTCCATGGGGTTTTCCTGGGAGGAGGAGATCGGACAGCTCGAGCGCAAACTCGACGAGGCCCGACGGCAGATCTACTCGAACCTGACCCCTTGGCAGCGGGTCCAGCTGGCCCGGCATCCCAAACGCCCCTACACCTTCGACTACATCCAGCTCGCCCTGAGCGATTTCGAGGAGCTCCACGGGGATAGACAGTATTCGGACGACCGGGCCGTCGTGGGCGGATTCGCCCGCCTCGGGGGCGAACCGGTCATGGTCATCGGCACCCAGAAGGGCCGGGACACCAAGGAGAACATACTCCGGAACTTCGGTTCCGCCCATCCTGAGGGGTATCGCAAGGCCCTCCGCCTGATGAAGATGGCCGACAAGTTCGGGCTGCCGATCGTGACGCTGATCGACACCGCCGGGGCCTATCCCGGCATCGGCTCCGAGGAGCGGCACATCGGGGAGGCCATCGCGGTGAACCTCCGCGAGATGATGCTCCTCGAGGTCCCCATCCTCGCCGCCGTCATCGGCGAGGGCGGCTCCGGCGGAGCCCTTGGCATTGGGGTGGCCGACCGCGTCCTGATCCTCGAGAACGCCTACTATTCCGTCATCAGCCCCGAGGGATGCGCCGCCATCCTCTGGAAGGACCGGGCCGCCGCCGCCAAGGCCGCCGCCGCCCTCCGGATCACGGCGACGGACCTCAAGGCACTCGGGCTGGTCGACGAGGTCGTCGGGGAACCCGAGGGCGGTGCCCACCAGGATCCGGTCGCCACGGCCGTCCACCTCAGGGAGGCGCTGCTGAAACACCTCAACGAGGTCCGGTCCCTGTCGGCCAAGGATCGCCTGTCGGTCCGCTACGCGAAGTTCCGGGCCCTCGGCCACGTCCAACAGCCCAATCCGGCCCCCGCCGCCTGATCCGACCCATGGCGGAACTCCCCCCGCTCACCTTCACCCCCATCCTCAAGGAACGGATCTGGGGCGGCAGACGTCTCGCCGAGACCTTCGGCAAACCCCTTCCGGAGCGCGTCCCGATCGGGGAGTCCTGGGAGATCACCGACCGACCCGAGGGTGTCTCCGTCGTCGCCTCGGGCCCCTTCATCGGCCGTGACCTGCGGTGGCTGATGGCCCACCACGGACACGACCTCCTCGGACGCAACACCGCCCCCGACGAGCGGTTCCCCTGGCTCATCAAGCTCCTCGACTGCACCGACGACCTCTCCCTCCAGGTGCATCCCCCGGCCCACAAGGCCGCCACGCTGCGCGGGGAACCCAAGACCGAGATGTGGTACTTCGCCGACACCCGTCCGGGTTCGCGCATCTATGTCGGCCTCCGACAGGGGGTCACCCGTGATGGATTCTGGCGGAAGGTATCCGACGGGACCGTGGCCGACTGCTTCCACGCCCACGACACCCGCCCCGGGGACGCGATGTTCGTCCCGAGCGGACGGGTCCATGCCCTCGGCGGGGGCAACCTCGTGTTCGAGATCCAACAGAATTCCGACACCACCTACCGCGTGTTCGACTGGAACCGGGTCGGGCTCGACGGGAAGCCCAGGGAGCTGCACCTCGAAGCCTCCATGGCCTCGATCGACTTCGACGACTTCGAGCCGGGGCTCATCGACACCGCCACCCGCTCCCGGGAAACCGGCAGCCTCCGGGAACTGGTACGACACCCGCTGTTTCACATCGACGAGCTGCAGGTCGAGGTGGGCGGGCCCCTTCCCGATCCAAGGCGCCCTGGAACACCAGGGGTGCTCGGGGTCGTCCAGGGGCACCTGACCGCCTCGGGCGCCGGCGAGACGGTCCACATCCCGGCCGGCGGATTCGTCCTGCTCGGGGCGTCCCTCAGGACGCCGACGCTCACCGCGCACCCCGGATCGGTCCTGCTTTCCGTCACGCCGGGGTCCTGAGACGCCCTCAGCCCGACCCCTCTCCATCCGCCGCCGGCGGATCGGGCACCCGCCACTGGACGCTTCCGACATCGACGGGCATCGTCACGACAACCTCGGACGACCCATGGAAACGCCTCCCACGAAGCCCTCACCTCCCGGCAAGGGGATGATCAGCGACGAGACCCTCCGACGGTCCTCCCTGCTCCGGCAGCTGATCAACGACCGCTACTTCCGGTTCGGCCTCGCGCTGGTGACCCTCCTCGTCGCCTCCACCGCCATCCTCCTGCCGAAGGGATTCCGGTCGACACCCGAGGGATTCCTGCCGGTCATCCACGTCGCCCTGCTGGACAAGATCCAGGCCCGGTCCCTGTCGAAATCGGCCCGGTCGTCGGAGACCGCCGGGCAGATGGATGCCGCCATTCTGGGATGGCAGCTTGCCGTGGCCAACGACCCCGGCGATCCCGCGCTCTCCAGGGGCCTCGTCTCCCTCATCGCCCGGCAACCGGTACCGGACAAAAGACACCTCCGATCCGGGGCCAGCCATGCCCTCTGGCTGCTGCGTCTGACCCGCACCAACCGCGATGATCTCGATCTCGCAGCCCGGCTGTTCAGCCTCTATGGACAGGACAGCTACGTGGCCAGCCTGCTGCGTCCGATCGAGACGAATCTGACCCCGGTGCAGGCGCGGGAATACCTGAAGTCGCAGTTCCACCTCGGCTACATGGACGCCTTCGGCACCACCTGGGATCGATACCGGAAGGACGTGGAGAATGCTCCCGACATGCCCCTGTACCTGGCGGCCTGGGAGGCGGGATGGGGGCCGGCCGAGACGCTGCATCCGGGAGCCGGACGTCTGGCCGAGGGGCGCCGGAATCCGACCACGACCGTGCTGGCCAACCGCCTCACGCTCTCGGTGGCCTTCTCGCGGGCCGACATCCACGGCTACGAGCAGTCGCTCGCCGCGATTGTCGACCGACATGCCGACCGGGTCTCGGACCACCTCAACCACTGGCGACTGCTCGTGAACGCCGGCCAGCGGGAGCGCGCCGCGGAGCTGGCCCAGCGGTATTCGAAC